>ERZ887849.19-NODE-19-length-144802-cov-24.785163_pt1 | contig 144802 bp, 138 predicted proteins | sample MGYA00521267_ERZ887849 | MGnify/ENA primary metagenome ERZ887849 (study PRJEB32303, sample SAMEA104408601) | aquatic metagenome | biome: Brackish water; feature: Pelagic; material: water | place: Baltic Sea | collected 2014-06-06T16:11:00 | depth 2,863 m ...
TGGTGCCCGGGGGCGGAATCGAACCACCGACACGAGGATTTTCAATCCACTGCTCTACCCCTGAGCTACCCGGGCACGGGAGGCGGGCTGTTGGAACGGCCCGTCGGGTTGCAGCGTTCTAGGCGAGGCTGCGTGGGGTGTCCAGAGCCTTTCGCCATGAAATCGTGCCAATATGTCCCCGCCTGTCAGGCATCATGTTCGCGCAGCCATGTCTCGATCATCTCTTGCAGCCGCGCACCGGAAAAGCTGGGGAAATGGCCGCCGTGAACGACCCTGACAGGCAATCTCAGCAACCGCTGCATGGACCGGACGTAATCTTGGGCATCGGCGTGGTAGGTATCCTCGATCAGCGGCCCGTCGTAGACGATGTCGCCCGAGAAAAGGAGGCCTGTCGCGGCCTCCCACAAGGCGATGCCGCCGGGTGAGTGGCCGGGGGTATGGATCACCTCAAACGCCCTGTCGCCGGTTGAAATCACCTCGCCGTCCTCCAAAAGCCGCGTCGCAGGGGCCGATGTGACCTCGTATTGCGCCGAGAGGTAGGGTTCGGGCGGCAGGGTGTCGAAGATGTCGTCCGTCACATAGGGATCGGCCAGAACGGCCTTCCGCTCAGGGTTGGCCATCAGATCGGCCTCGAGCCGGTGGACAGCCCGGTGGTCGAACTCGTGATGGCACCCGATGTGGTCAAAGTGTGTATGGCTCGCCACCGCCAAAAGCGGCCGTTCGGTCACCAGCGGCACCCAGTCCCGCAAGGACACGACGCCCATTCCGCTGTCGACCAAAAGGTCGCCTTCGGAGGACCGGATGTGCCAGCAATTGCACCGATAAAAGGGCTGAATGTGCGGCTCGTCGATCAGGGTGACGCCGTCGCCCATCGGCGTAGTGCGCCACCAGTCCTCGGGCTTGGCTCGGATCATGGGGTCCCTCCTGGCAGGACGGTCAGATGCTCGGGGTCGATCCCCAGCGCGATGCTTTGCCCAGGCTCTGCCGTGACGGTCAGCGGCAGGTGGGCCAGTAAGGTCATGCCGGCAAGCGACACCCGGACCCGCCGGTGCCCGCCCTGAAACACCGTCTCAAGCACCTGTGCCGTGCCGACGCCCAATGGCGCATCGGGCCGCAGGTGTTCGGGCCGCAGGCAGAGCGTTACAGGCCCCTGCCCTTCGGCTGGCAAAGGCCCAAGGGCTGTCGCGGCCATTCCTCCTTGGACCTCGCCGGTCAGAAAGTTCATCTCGCCCAGAAAGGACGCTGCAAACCGGCTGGCGGGGGCGCGGTAGACCCGTTCGGGCGGGCCAACATCCTCGATCCGCCCCCCGTTCATCACGACGATCCGGTCAGCGATGGCCATCGCCTCTTCCTGATCGTGGGTGACATGAACGAAGGTGGCGCCCACCTTGGACTGGATCGCCTTAAGCTCTTCCTGCATCGAGCGCCGCAGGTTAAGGTCGAGCGCCCCGAGGGGTTCGTCAAGCAAGAGGACGTCGGGCTGCACCGCCAACGCCCGGGCCAACGCCACCCGCTGCCGCTGCCCGCCCGACAGTTGCGCCGGGCGCCGGTCCCCTGCCCCGGTCAGGCCGACAAGCTCCAGCATCTCGTTGGCGCGGGCGTTGCGCTCGGCCCGCCCCTGCCCGCGCATCCGCAGGCCAAAGCCCACGTTGTCGCGCAGCGTCATATGGGGAAACAGGGCATAGTCCTGAAACACGGTCGTGGTGGGCCGGTCAGCAGCGGGCACGCCAACCATGTCCCGCCCGCCAATGCGGATCGCGCCTGAAGTGGGGTCGGCAAAGCCGCCGATGATGTTCAAAAGCGTGGTCTTGCCGCAGCCCGACGGCCCCAGAAGGACACAATATTCCCCCGCCTCGATTGTCAGACTGACGCTGTCCAGCGCCAGCGAAGTGCCAAAGAGTTTGGCCGCCTTCTCAATCTCGATCCGTGCCGTCATTTGCGCCGCGCCAGTGTAAGTTCAAAGGAAAGGATCGCCAGCGCCGAGACAAGGAAAACAAGGCTGCCGATGGCGTTGGTTTTAGGGTTCAGGCCCGACCGCAAGAGCGACCAGATCTCGACCGGCAAGGTCACGTCGAAGCGTGACAAAAGGAAGGCGATGATCAATTCATCCCAGGAAAAGGTGACGGACAGCAGGAACGCCGCGATCAGCGCGGGCAGGATCATTGGGGCGGTGACAAGGGTCATCACCCTGAATTCGCCTGCCCCAAGATCACGTGCCGCCCGCTCGGCGCTCACCTGCGCCTCCCCCAGGGCGGCGGCACAGATGGCAAAGCACAGCGGCGTGTTGATGACGACATGGCCCGCCGCCACCGTCCAGAGGGACTTGGACAGACCCATCAGGTTGAAGCTGGCCAGAAGGCCAAGCCCGATGACCAGATAGCTGACCGACAAAGGCGCCATCAACGCGCCCCGCAGCGCAGTGACGCCGGGCAATCGCGCGGTGGCAAAGGCGCGGGCTGCAAGAAACCCAAGCGTGAGCGCCACCAGAGAGGACGCCACCGCCACCAAAAGCGAATTGCCAAGGGCCGCCATCAGATCGCCGTCCCCCAGCACCTCCCGATGCCAGCGCAGGGAAAAGCCCTGAAAGGGCGGGATGGGAAAGCGCCCATCCTGAAACGAGAACAGGACAAGCACGCCGACCGGCAGAAAGATGAATCCATAGAGCAGGATCATGTAGAGGGCACAGGCCAGATAGCGTGTCATCGCACCACCTTCATCCAGCGGGCCATGCCCAGATAGGCCAGCGTCACGGCCAACATCAGGATGATCGACAAGGCCGCCGCCATCGGCAGGTCGGCCCGGCGTCCGATCTGCAACATGATCAGTTGTGGCAAGGCAAGGTCGTTGCCGCCGCCAAGGATCTGAGGGGTGACATAGTCCCCGATACACAGGGCAAAGGTAAGGAACGCCCCGACCATGACACCCGGCAAGGTCAAAGGCAGGACGATCAGCCGAAAGGTGGCAAAGGCCCCTGCCCCAAGGTCCGCCGCCGCCCGCCGCAGGTTGGGCGGCATCTGAACAAGGCTGGCGTAGATCGACAGGGTCAGCAGCATGGTGAAAAAGTGGGTAAACCCGATCACCGTCGCCGCCCGGCTGTTGGCCAGATCCAGCGGGCCAAGGCCCACCGCCCCCAGCCAGTCGTTCAGCACCCCGCTTTTTGCCAGAACAAGGCTCCAAGCATAGGACCGGACAACATAGGAGGTCCAGAACGGGATAACGGCAAGGGCGAGGGCAAGCCTGCGGAACCGCTCGGGGATTTCTTCGGCGATGATCCACGCCAGCGGATAGGCCAGCAGCACGCTCAGGATCGTGACGGTCACCGTAATCTCAAGCGAGTTGGTCAGCGCCTGGATATAGGCGGGGTTGGCAAGGAAACTGGCGTAGTTGCCAAGGTCCCAGGTCGCCTCAAGCCCCAGGTCGGTTCTTTGCCACAGGCTAAGGACCGCCATGGTGCCAAAGGGCAGGATGAAAAAGGCCAGCGTCCATAACAATGCCGGCGCGGCGAGCCACCAGGCCCGCCGCGTCGCGCGTGTCTCAATGCTGGCTCTATGGCTCACCGGGCCAGGAACCGGGTCCAGACGTCCTGCATGGCGGCGTCCAACTCGGCATCGGGGGCCGGATAAAGCAGGGCGCGGGCAAGGTAGCTGGCCTGATCGTCCCAGCGCAGGGCGCGCTTCTGGTCATCGGTGAGGACATCGGCTGCGGCTGCATTGGCCGGCATCGCCCAGTAGCAGGACGAGGTGGCAAGGGCGGCCTGCCCTTCGGGGCTGAGGACATACTTCACGAACTCCTGCGCCAGATCGGGTTGGGCGCTGTCGGCAAAGACGCCGATGGACTGGGACCAGCGGACGGCCCCCTGCTCGGGGATGATCCAGTCGAGGTTGGGAAGGTCGGCGGTCAGACCAGCGGTGACCCATTCGCCGCCGCCCACGAGGATGTCGACTTCGCCGGTTGCGATGGCGGTTTGCGAGGACACCACTTCGCCAACGCTAGAGGCGGAATCCTTCAGCGCCAGAAGCGCCTCCTCGATGGCAGGCAGATCGTCCATGCTGAGGGTGGCGGTGTCCATGCCAAGGCCGACGGCAATCATGCCCATGACCGGCAAGTAGTAGTCATAGACCGCCAGCTGGCCTGCAAAATCGCCCGACCAAAGGCGGGTCATGTCGGCCATATCTTCGGCGGTGAACACCTCGGAGTTGAAGGACACGGTATTGTAGCCGTACTTTTCCGAAATGGCGTAGGTGACACCGTCGATGACGTGGTTCTCTTCCATAACCAGTTCGGGGAAGAGGGTGTCATAAGGCAGCTCGTCCGTGTTCAGCGGCCCAAGGATGCCTGCGGCCACCACGCGGGGCACGTCGATGCCATCGACCACCAGCACGTCCCAGTCGCCGGGCTGCGAGGTCTCGATCAGGCTGAGGGCGGCGCCGGTGCCTTCGTATTCCTTGAGGTTGACGGTGACGCCAAACTCTTCCTCAAACGGGGCGACAAAGCTGGCGTCGGTGTGGTCGCACCAGACAAGGGCGTTCAGCTCCTGAGACAGGGCAGCATTGGCAAGGCAGGTCGAGCCGACAAGGGCTGCGAGAAGGGTCGTCTTGGTCATGATAGTCTCCCTGATGTTTTCAACGATGATAGGGCGCGCCTAGTCCGGGTCACGGGCCAGCGGCATGGTCATGCAATGGGCCGATCCGCCACCATGGGCGAACAGGCGCAATTCTGGGTCGTAGACGGTGATGCCCTGCGCGCGCAGGGCGGAATTGACGGTGATGGAATGACGCGGGCTTAGCACCCGGTCGTTGCCAAGGGCCAAAAGGTTGCACCCCATGTCGGCCATGGCGTCGCGGTAGCTGACCGGCAGCACCTCGATCCCGTTGGCCGCCAGCCAGGTCAGAAACTCGGGCGGCAGCGCATCAAGGCAGGCGAGCGCCAGCCCCGGCGTCACCATGCAAAAGATCACGTCCAGATGCAGGAAATGGTCGTCAAAGGGCACGAGGATCACGTCCCAGCCTTCGGCGCGGAGCCAGTCAGCGTATTGGGTCGCCCCTTCCACACTTGTCCGCCCGCCCGACGTGCCAATGGCGGCAAGGCCCGGCCGGATCAGGTGGATGTCCCCGCCTTCGACGGTGCCATGGGTGGCCATGTGCCAGAAGGTCTGGCCGTAGAAATCCAGAATGGCGGCATACTCGCCCCGTCGCTGCGGCATCGCCAGCATGGTCAGCACCGGCCCACCCGGCGACACTTGGCTGCTGTCGCGGGTATAGACCTGATAGCTGAGCGCTGGATCGGGGGTCAGGTAATGGCAGTTCACCCCAGCTTCTGACAGGGCGGCCTCAAATTCGGAGTATTCCGCCATCAGCGCCTGACGGTCGAGAGGGCGGCCCGCGCTGATCGTGGCCCGCGCAATCGCATTGGTGGGGATCCAGTTGTAATGGTCGGGCCGGCACAACAGGACTTCGGTCAGTCGGCCCGTTTCCGTGACCACCTTCCAGACGGGCGATTCGGGTGTGGTTTGCATGTTCATAACGATAGTTTGTCCGCAATCGTGCTCCGGAAAAAGGGGCATTGATTGAAAGCTTACTTTGAAGTTATCAAAGTATCATGCCAACCAAGCCGCTGGACATCGCCGACTTTCGCCTGCTTCAGGTCTTTGCCGCCATCGTCGAGGCCGGTGGCTTTGCTGCCGCCGAGGTCAGCCTGAACCTGAGCCTCTCGACCATCTCAAGCCATATGAAGACGCTGGAACGCCGCCTAGGGCTAACGCTGTGCCGGCGGGGACGGGCCGGCTTTGCCCTGACTGAGGCCGGCGAGGCCGTCTACGCCGAGGCCCGGCAGCTGATTTCGGCCAGCGAGGGGTTCTCCGCCCGCGTGTCGGGCCTGCGCGACCGGTTGGCGGGTCCGGTCCGGCTCGGTATCCTTGACGCGATCATCACCGACCCGGCCTCGCGCCTGCCCGAGGCACTGGCCCTATTCGCCGCCCGCGCGCCCGAGGCCGAGATCAGGCTGATTAGCCGCCCGCCGGACGAGTTGCTGCGCGACGTGTCGGCCAAGGCGCTGGACGCCGCCCTTGGCAGCTTTCCCCGCATCGCCCTTGGCCTTGACTACATCGACATCTACTCGGAACGGCACAATTTCTACTGCGGTGCAGACCATCCGCTATTTACCGTGCCTGATGCCCAGATCGACTACGAAGAGGTTCGCCGCCATCGCCTGATCGGGCGGACCTATTGGGGCACCCGCGATCTGAAGGCCTTTGGCGGGCTGCGGGTCGGGGCGACCGTGTCGACGATGGAGAGCGAGGCGATGCTGATCCTGTCGGGGGCGTTTCTGGGATACCTGCCGGTTCACTACGCCGCCCGCTGGGTCGAGGCGGGGCAGATGCGGCCGGTTGCGCCGCGCCGTTTTGGCTATGCCGCCCAGTTCCAGTTGGCCTATCAGGCAAACCGGCTCGAGGTGCCGCGCATCGCCGCCCTCGTCGAGGCGCTACAGGCGGTGCATGCGCCCAAGGTCGGACAGGGCCAGATCTAAGGCTGGCGCACGACCCGCGCCACGAGGCGTCTTGCCAACGGGCCAACGAACAAGACCACCGGAAAGGCGACAATCCAGCTGGTGATCCAGGCGTTGAACCAGTAGCCGGGCAGGCCCGCCACAAAGCCCGTCGTGCGCAGGGTCGAAACGCCCGAGATGATGAAGGACATCATGCACGACAGGAAAACGCCAAAAACGATGGGGGCAAAGCGAGCGGGGATCATATGAACCTCAGGACCTTATCAGCCGAAAATCTCAAACAGGAACCGCACGCAGACCACCGCGAGAAAGATCCCGAACAGCTTGCCCAGGATGTTTTGCGGCAGCTTGTGCGCCAGGGCGACCCCCAACCGGGTGGTCAGCAGCGTAGTGGGGACGGTCAGGACCAGGGCCAGAAGCGACACATAGCCCAGTGCGTCAGGCGGCAGCCCTTCTTTGCCCCAGCCAGCAAAGACATAGCCAATGGCCCCCGGCAGCGCAATGATCACGCCGACCCCGGCCGAGGTCGAGACCGCCTCGCGGATCGGTTTTCCGTTCAGCGTCAGGATCAGGTTCGAAATCGCCCCGCCGCCAATGCCCATCAGGGCCGATAAAAGGCCCACGATCAGGCCGTAGAGGGCAGTTACAGCCCGGCCGGGCATGGTGTCGCGCAGCTTCCAGCCTGAATTGCCGAACAGCATCTTGAACGAGTTGATCCCGGCCACGCAAACAAAGACCGTCTGGAACACGACCGGTTCCGCGAACCGGGCGATATAGCTGCCCGCGATCACCCCCAGGAAGACCGGTACCGCCCAGGTCTTGAGGATGCCGATATCGACCGTCCCCTTCTTGGAATGCGCCATTGCCGACACGATCGAGGTGGGCGCGATCATTGCAAGCGAGGTGCCCACGGCCAGCGGCATGGCGACATCGTCTGCCACACCCATCGCCCGAAACGTCTCAAAAAATACCGGGACGCTGACCGCCCCGCCGCCGACGCCAAAGATGCCGGCCAGGACGCCGATACAGGCCCCCGCCACGACAAGCGTGATGAGGATGCCGGGGGTAATTTCGGCAAAAATGGTGGCCAGCAGGTCCATCAGGGACGCCTTCCTTTGCGCAGGTACAGATCAAACGCGGGTCGGGACCCTTGTGAGCGGGTCAGGTCACGCGCAATTCGTCATAGCTTACGGCGACATGACGTTGGTAGGCCTCTCGGGCCGCCAGCCGGTCACGCCAGGCGCAGACGCCTGCGGTGGCATCGCCAATATCGGGCGCAATGTCAAACAGCCGATACAGCAGACTGCCAAGCCCGATGTCAGCCAGACTGAAGCTGTCGCCCGCCAGATAGGGCCGTCCGTCCGACAGCCCTCTTTCCAGCACGGCAAGCGCCGCCATAACCGCACTCCGGTGCCCGTCGAGTGTTGCGGCATCGCGCTGATCGGGGCGCATTCGGACCAACTGCCAGAACATCCCGATAAAGGGCGGCTGCAGGCTGGTAGACCCATATTCAAGCCAGGCATCAATTGCCGCGGCCTGCGCGGGATCGGCCATGGCCGCGCCCAGTGGGTGCTCCGGATGGATACGGGCAAGGTGGCGCAGGATCGCATGGCTTTCCCAGACACCGATCCCGCCATCCTCAAGGACCGGAACCCGCGACACAGGCGTAAGAGCCTGAAACGCCGGGTCATCGAGGCCGCCATATTTGCCGGCCACGATCTTGTGGTCATAGGGCAGCCCGAATTCTGCCAATGCCCAGAGCACTTTCTGGACATTGACCGAGCTGGGCCGCCCCCAAAGGGTCAGGCTCACTTGATGGCCTGTGGGTTGATGGGCGACCCCGCCGCGCCCGGGATGTGCAGGGGCGGGGCGGTAAAGAAGAACTCATACACCCCGTCTTCGGCGCAATCCTCGCCCAGGTCCTTGAGGTAGAAAATCTCGCCCATCGATATGCCGATGGCCGGGATCACCACCCAGTGCCAGGGTTGGTTCGCCTCGTCGGTTTCGTTCGGGCGGACCTCGCAGCCCCAGGTGTCGGCGCAGATCGCCGCAATGTCGTGGCCCTTGATCCAATGGGCGGTTTCGAACGACAGGCCGGGGGCGTCGCCGCCCGCGTAGCCGGTCCAGTCGCCAGCGGCGAGGCACCGTTCCTGATGGCCGGTGCGGACGATGACAAAGTCGCCTTTGCGAATCTCGACCCCTTGGGCGGCGGCACAGCCGTCCAGATCGGCATTGGTGATGCCATAGCCGTCGGGCAGACTGTCGAGGCCTTTCCAACGGGCGATATCCAGCAGAACGCCACGGCCCACCATCTTGTCCCGGACATGCTCGATACCAAGCCGCTTGGCCCCGCCGACGGTGACATCGGTCGCGGGATAGCCGTTGTACATCTGCTCATCGAGGAAGATGTGGCAAAGCGCGTCCCATTGGGTAGAGCCCTGACAAGGCAGGTTGATGGCGTCATCAGCGTAGCGCAGATAGGCCTTGCCGTCGCCGTCCTGCGCCCCGATGACCGCATCGGTGCCGGTTGCCAGCATCTGGTGGATCATGTTCCAGCGGCCACCAAACAAGCCCGACTGAATCTTTTCCTTGAGGTCGAGGCCAAGGGCAAAGGTCTTGCCCTTCTTGATCAGCTTGCCTGCGGCGATGATGTCCTCGGGCGTGACGTTGTTCAGCGTTCCGATCTGGTCGTCGTCCCCCCAACGTCCCCAGTTCGACAGCTCTTTCGCAGTGTCGTAGATGTCCTGTCGCGTCAGCTTGGCCATGTGGTCTCCCCCTTCGAATGATTGCCTCTTGAGGCGCTTATTTATCAGATGACAAATTAATCCGGGTCCTTGTCAATCGCTATTGAGGCTTGTCACTGGGGCCGAAATGCCATTGGTTATCAGTTGATAACATATTGACCACAGTTACAGGGGTTTGGCACATGCCAGCAGAGGGCACAAAGAAGTTCGAAGTGATCTTTGAAGGGGTTGGACGGGCGTCAGGCAAGATGCGCAACGACATTTCGGTCAGCTGGCCGATGATGAAGGAAAGCTTTGAGCTGGCCACCGACGAAGGACCGTTTCACGGCGGCGACGGCACCGCCCCGCCCCCGCTGGCCCTGTTTACCGCCGCCCTTACCGGCTGCCTGATGACCCAGATCCGGGCGTTTTCAAAGCGGCTAAAGATCCCCATCGGCACGGTCGAGGTAAAGGCCCGGCTACATTGGCAGGGCGAACAGGAGGGCAATGACCCCTATGTGACTTCGCCCGTAGGCTTTGACCTTGACGTCGATCTGGACAGCACTGCCAATACCGAAGATCAGCAGCGCCTGTTGCAGGCCGCCAAGAAGGGCTGTTTTATTGAACAAACCCTTATGCAAGGCCTGACCGTGGGCCACCGGCTCAAGGTCGGGGCCGATTGGCACGAGGCCTAGGAAAAGGACGACAGCCCGATGCCCGATACCGCAACAGCGCCCAAACGCAGGCGGCTTCCCTCTGGGGAGCGGCGGCAAGAGTTCATCGAAAAGGCCATCGACTTTTTTGCCGAGGAAGGCTTTGAAAGCTCGACCCGTGGACTGGCCAAGCGGCTGGGGGTGACCCAGCCCCTGCTCTACCGCTACTTCCCCTCCAAGGAAGACCTGATTTCCGAGGTGTATGACGCGGTTTACGTCAACCGCTGGAGGCCCGAATGGGCCGACCTGTTGGCCGACCGGGACCGGCCACTGCGCGACCGGCTGATCGCGTTCTACAACGTCTATACTGATGTGATCTTCAACCGGGAATGGATGCGGATCTACCTGTTCTCGGGTCTCAAGGGCGTCGACATCAACCGCCGCTACATGAGCCTGGTGCGCCAGCGCATCCTGACCCCCATCGTGAACGAGGCGCGGGCAGAACTGGGCCTGCCTGAGTCTGCGTCCAACGACCCCGAGGTAGAGTTCGCCTGGACGATCCACGGCGGCATCTTCTACTACGGTGTGCGTGTGCTGATCTACGAAAGTGCCGTTGCCAGCGACAAGGAGCAGGTCCTTGAGGATGCCGTGGATGCCCTTCTTCTGGGTCTGCGCAAGAAGCTGACCGGGGAATAGGGCGGCAGGATTTGGGCGCCATTTCGACCGGCAATCGCGCTTTGCGAGACTGCCGGCTGTTTTCTGATTGATCTATGCGCCGCCGCCGCCCAACCCCGGAAAGCGGCGGCCCAAAGCCCGATCAGATCGCAGTCGTTCCGCGTGCCGGATAGTTGTTGGCCATGGCGAACCCGACCTTTGACAGCAGGAACTCTACATCGGGCCGCGACCAGGGCATGTTCGAAATGTCGATGAGGTAAAGCCGACCGTCAGGGCGCACCCAGAACAGGCCCGGCTCTGCGAATTGCTCGTTCTCGGCGTCTTTGAAGGCGGTGGACAGGTACAGCCCCCAGTTCTTCACATCCGCGACCGTCATGCCATAGGCCACGTCAAGAGCATCAAGGCCCCAGGCGGTCTTGGCTTCGGTCGCCCGGTCCTCTGGGTCCATCGATACGGCGACCACCTTGACCCCGGCCTCAGCGGCCATGGGCAATAGGGCATTCAGCTTGCCAAGGTAGCTTTTGCAGACCGGGCAATGCAGGCCGCGATAGACGACGACCATGGTAAAGGTCTCGGGCGTCTGATCCGCCAGCGTCCAGGTGCCGCCCCCCACAAGAGGAAGCGAAAGCGCAGGGGCCTGGGTGTCGGGCATGAGTTTTTGGGACATGGGTTTTCCTAGTGTGAAGGGGCGCCAAGCGGCTTGGCGGTCCAGTTTTCGGTGATCGTCACGCCAGAGCCACGAATGACCTTGGCAATGGGGCAATACTTTTCCAGCTCAGTCTGGATGGTGGCCAGCTGATCGGGGGTGGCATCCGTCTCGACCTCGATATCAAGGACGATGTCGCTGAACGGACGCTCCACCTCTTCCATGAGGTTCACGCCCCGCCGGTCGAACTGCACGCTCAGCGCGATATCCAATTGGCCAAAGGTGACCCCCATCTTGTGGGCGATCTTTTTGGAGATGACATTGGTACACCCCATCAGCGACGACAACAGCGTCTCGGTCGGGGTAAGGCCGAGGTTGGTCCCGTCCCGTTCCAGCGGTTCATCGATCACGGCGGCAAGGTCACGGCTGCGGACATGGGTGCGCGAATGGCTTTGACCGACGCCCGACAGCCTCATGGTGACAACAGTTTTCTGGCGGATCACCCCCATCTATGACTTCCCTTCTTGATCCTAATTTATAATTCGATAACTTAGACCCGAATACGATGCCCCGCCCCTGCTTGACAAGAGCGGCGACGGGCATCCGGGGGGAGAAGACACAGATGAAAGCGCCGGATTTTGACTACTTACGGCCCGGCACGATTGCCGAGGCCATCGCTATTTTGTCCGAACATGAAGGCGAGGCACAGCCGCTCGCTGGCGGGCAAAGCCTTATGCCGATGATGAATTTTCGGGTAGCGGCGCCTGCGGTGCTGGTCGACCTGTCCGCCTTGTCGGAACTTCGGGGGATCACCCGGACCGACACGTCGGTCCGCATCGGGGCCATGACACGCTATCGTGAGCTGGGCGATTGGGCAAACATCTGCACCGACCTGCCGCTTATCGCCACCGCCCTGCCCCATATCGCCCATGATGCGATCCGCAATCGCGGCACCATCGGAGGCAGCCTTGCCCTCGCCGATGCCGCCGCCGAAATGCCGGCCCTGATGTTGGCCTTGGGGGCCACCATCGAACTGATGGGCCCAAACGGAACCAGGCATGTGCACGCCGACGACTTTTTCCAGGGCTTTTACGATACCGCCTGCGAGGCAGACGAGCTGATCGTCGCCGTCGACATCCCGCTGGCCCCCGAGGCAAAGTTCGGCTTCCACGAGCTGGTCCAGCGGCACGGCGACTACGCCATGGCCGGGGTGGCCATAAAGGCAACGAGCCTTACCCCCCTGTCCGGCCTTCGGATCGCCTTTTTCGGCGTATCGGACCGGGCGCTGCGGGTCCCGGCGCTGGAGGCCGCGCTTGACGGCACATCGGGCGACGAAGCGGCCATCGCCGCCGCCCTTCCCGCCCTCGAGGCGATAGAATTTGAAGGCGACCTCAAGGTATCGGCCAAGACCCGGGAACATTATGCCGGTGTCGCCCTGAAACGCGCATTGGCGGAGATGCTGGCATGAGCAAGACACAAGACATCAGCCTGACAGTCAACGGCGAGGTTCTGACCGCAAACGTCCCGGTCCGCATGAACCTGGTCGATTTCCTGCGCCACGAGGCCGGATTGACCGGCAGCCATGTCGGCTGTGAACACGGCGTCTGCGGCGCCTGCACGATCGAGGTGAACGGCGACACGGTGCGCGGCTGCCTGATGCTGGCGGTGCAGGCCAATGGGGCCACCGTCACCACCATCGAAGGGCTGGCCGACAGCGGACGCAGCGCCGCCCTCATCGCCGCCTTCACCCGTCGCAACGCCCTGCAATGCGGGTTCTGCACGCCCGGCATGCTCGCCTCGGCCATCGCCTATGTCGAAGGCGGCGGCATCGCCGACAAACAGGCAATCCGCGACCACATCTCGGGCAATTACTGCCGCTGCACCGGCTATCAATCCATCGTGGACGCCATCCACGACGTCGTCACCGAAGGGGCAAGCGCATGACCGGACCCGCCACGATCTTTGACAAGCCCAACACCTACATCGGGCAACCCACACCCCGGGCCGACGCCGCCCGCCTGCTGCAAGGGCGGGGACGCTTTGTCGACGACCTGCAACTGCCGCGAATGGTCCATGCCGCCTTTTTCCGCTCGCCCCACGCCCATGCGCGCATCTTGTCCATCGGCACAACGGCTGCGCGGGCCGCACCGGGCGTTGTGGCGGTCTACACCGGGGCGGAACTGGCTGAACACGTCACGCCCTATGTCGGCGTCCTGACGCACCTGGCCGGCCTGCGCTCTGCCCCGCAACACCCGATCGCGGTAGATGTCGCCCGCTGGCAGGGCGAGCCCCTCGTCATGGTCATCGCCCAGACCCGCGCCCAGGCAGAAGATGCCTGCGAACTGATCGAGGCCGACCTCGAGGAGCTTCCCCCCGCCGTCGATGCCGAAGCCGCGCTGACAGCCGATGCACCGGTGATCCATGCCGATTTCGGCTCCAACCTCGCCTGGGAGCGCAAGGTGGACGTGGGCCATATCGACAACGCCTTCGCCGCCCCAGATGTCACCATCGTTGAGCGTGAATTCCGCTTTGGACGTCACACCGGCGTGACGCTCGAATCGCGCGGCACGGTCTGCGACTTTGACCCCTCCGAACAGACGCTGACGATGCACTACTCGGGCCAGGCGCCCCATATGATGCAGGTGATCCTGTCGCGCCACATCGGCGTGGCCGAAGAAAACGTCAGGGTCATTTCCAACGACGTGGGCGGCTCCTTCGGGATCAAGATCCACACCTACGGCGATGAAATCGCAGCAGCTGCAGCCGCCAAGCTTCTGAAACGGCCGGTGAAATTTATCGCCGACCGGATGGAAAGCTTTATGACCGACATCCACGCAAGGGACCATGTGGTCAAGGCGCGGATGGGCATCTCGGCCGAAGGCAGCATTGTGGGCATCGACTTTCACGATCTGACAGGTGTCGGGCCCTACTCTATGTACCCGCGCACCTCGGCGATTGAATGCAACCAGGTCCTGAACCTGACGGGGGCGCCTTATGCGCTGGAAAACTACCGGGCCCATGGGCAGGTGGTTTTCCAGAACAAGAACATGATGTGCCAGTACCGCGCAGTGGGCCACCCCATCGCCATGGCCGTGGCCGACGGGTTGCTCGAAGATGCCGCCCGCGCTATCGGCATGGACCCGGTCGAGGTGCGGCGGCGCAACCTGATGCGGGACGACAGCTACCCCAGGGCCTCGGCCTCGGGGATGAAGCTTGACGATCTCTCCCACCAGAAGGCGCTCGAAAAGCTGGTCGAGATCATGGATTACGACGCCCTGCGCGCCGACCAGATCAAGATGCGCGAAAAGGGGGTTTACCGGGGCATCGGCTTTGTCTCGATGGTCGAGGTGACGAACCCCTCGCCCATGTTCTACGGGATTGGCGGGGCGCATATCGCCAGCATGGACGGGGCGACAGTCCGGCTCGATGCGGCGGGCGCGCTGCATGTGTCCTCCTCGATCACCGAACAGGGACAGGGCACGAACGCCATCCTCGGGCAGATCGCGGCAGGCGTTTTTGGCGTGCCGATCGAACGGGTCAAGGTCACCACGGGCGATACCGCCACGGTGCCCTACGGCGGCGGCACATGGGCCTCGCGCGGGGCCGGCATCGGCGGCGAGGCGATGTTGCAGGCGGCCCATGCACTCAAGACCCAGGTGCTCGACGTGGCCGGTGTCATGCTGCAATCGCCCGTCGCCGCTCTCGACATCCGGGACGGTGCGGTGGTGGACGCAGAGACCGGGGCCGAACGGATCACCCTCGATGCGCTGGCCCGCACCGTCTACTACCGGGGCAACGAACTGCCCTCCGACCTCAAGCCCGAGCTGATCGCGACAAGGCACTACCGGGTCACCGATTTCCCCTTCGTCTTCACCAATGGCGCCATGGCCGCCCATGTCGAGGTCGACACCGAGACCGGCTTCGTCAAAGTGCTGCACTTCTGGGCGGTCGAGGATTGCGGGCGGGTGATCAACCCGATGCTCGTCGACGAACAGGTGCGGGGCGGCGTGGTCCAGGGGATCGGCGGGGCTCTCTACGAGGAATGCCTCTATTCGCCAGAAGGGCAGCTGCTGAACACAAGCATGGCTGACTACATCGTCCCGATGGCCTCAGAGATGCCTGAAATCACCGTTGCCCATATCGAAACCCCAACGAAGACCTCCGTCCTCGGGGCCAAGGGCGCGGGCGAGGCCGGGACCGGCGGGGCACCTGCTGCGCTTCTGAATGCGGTCAACGACGCGCTGTCACCGCTGAATACCTCGATCTGGCAGATGCCCATGACGCCGGAACGCATCCTGAAAGCCCTCGGCAAAGTCTGACCTAACAGCGCCCCAGAACCCCGGTTTTTTCTTGCCAGAAATATTCCGGGGTCTGGGGCAGAGCCCTAGCTTGCACGCAGTGCCAGAAGAAATGCGCCGCAGGCGCTCAATTCAGATCAAGCGTCGAGAAGCGTCAAATCAAACCCATAAGAAAAGGGCGGCGGGTCACCCCGCCGCCCAAAACTTTTACCGATCGACCGATAGATCAGTCGATGGAATAGGCCACCGGCCAGGTGTAGCCGTCGGCTTCAACAGCCGCGAGGAAGGCGGACATCACTTCGGACCCGGGCATGCCCCGACCATCGGCGTCCTTGGCCTGCTGGTTGGGGAAGCTGACAAGGGATTCGGCCCAACCGGCACGGGCTTCATCGCTCAGCGTCTTCACGTTGGCGCCAACGGCGACCAGGCCATCGAGGCCACGCTGCTGGGCTGCGTTCAGCGATGCACCGGCCTGCGCCTCGTAGGCAGCGCCGACTTCGGCGATGATCGCCTGAACGTCTTCAGGCAGACGCTCCATAGACCGCGTGTTCATGGTCAGCGCGTTCACCGGCATCGCCCCAAAACCGATCAGGGTGTAGTTCGGCGACGGCTCATGGAACTTGAAGCCAAGGTAGGCAGAGGGGAACATCAGCCAGCCGTCATAAACGCCAGTCTGAAGCGACATGTAGCCGTCCGGCAGGGTCGACTGGACCGGGATGGCGCCCGCAAACTCAAGCCAGGGCAGGTTCGGACCGGCGCCGCCGATCTTCACGCCTTCGAGGTCGGCGACGGTTTCCCAGGGGTTGGTGGTGCCGAGATGGTAGTTGTCCCAGCCGTGCAGACCCAGCAGAACCTGGCCGTATTCCCCTTCAAAGGTCTCGGTCAGCCACGGCACTTCGTCGTAAACCTGACGCACGACCTTCATCGCCTGCTCGGAATCAGTCGGGCCAAAGGGGGCGTAGTAAGGGAAGTTGTGCAGGAACAGCTTGGCCGGCTCAAAGCAGATGCAGTAGGCGCCGATGTCGAGGATGCCGTTCTGCACCGCCTCGAGGGTTTCAGCCACGCCTGCGATCGCACCGCCATAGCCTTCGACGAATTCGATCTCGTGCTCGGTCTCTTCCGCGACGCGGCGAACAACCTCGGGGACAAAGAAATTAGCGGTGTCGGTCACATAGACCGAAGGGCCGTTGGGGTGGCCCGAGCCGATCCGCAGGGTAAAGGTGTCGGCCATTGCAGGGGCCGACGCCATCATTGCTGACAGCAATACTGCCGCGCTTACGGTTCCGTTGAGTGTCTTGTTCATATGGTATCCTCCCAAAGGGTGCGGCCTTTTGGCCAGTCATGCAGTCGACCCGGCTCCCCACCGGGCTTATTTATCGAATGCTCACTTGTGCATTCTCTGCACAGCCCGTCCAGCCGGTCAAGCAGGAAGGGGCCACGACCCTCACTAATTTATCACTTGCTAAATATGGCGCTTGACCCCGGGTCCGCATCGGGTAGCGTTCCGGGTATTCTGAAGCGAACTGAAAATGGGGAGGTTTTCATGGGCGCGCAAATCCGTGTCGCACGGTTTCTGCACATTGTATCGGCCGTCTGGACATTGGCCCTGGCCTTTCTTGTGGTCGGCGATGTGAGCTTTCGCATCCTGTTCTCGGCGCCGATCCCCGGCACCAAGGAAATCCTGCAGAACTCGGTGGTGACCATCACCTTTCTGCAAATCCCCTTGGCGATCTATTCGGGGTCGATGTTGCGCACCTCGATCCTGACCGATGCCATGCCACCGCTGATCCGCAAGCTTTTGCGGACCCTCGCCGCCCTGTTGGGCTGCGGATTGTTCCTTGCCCTGCTTTGGGGCACCTGGCCGTCGTTTCAGGACGCCTACCGGATCGGGGAATACGAAGGCGAAGGGTCGCTGCGCGTCCCGGTCTGGCCGGTCCGCGGTGCCATCGCCGCCATGTCGGTCTTTGGCGTGCTGGCCTATGCCTGGATGATTGTCCTGGATTGGCGCGGCAAGCTCTTGGACGAGCTTGAGGCCCCCGGGGCCCTCGCCCGTCTTGAAAACTAAAGAAACGTTAGAGGTGCAAGACCATGGGCGGTGAAATCGTTCTTTATATGTTGATCCTGCTGATCGTGCTCATCCTTCTGGGCGTGCACATTGGCGTGGCCTTGGCTGTCTGTTCGGGCGTCGGCGTGTTCATCATGTTCCGCGGCAACACAGAGGCCGCGATCTCGATCATCTCGAACACTGCCTATGAGGCGGTGCGAAAAGATGTCTTTGCCGTCATTCCACTATTCGTCTTGATGGGAGATTTCATATGGCGATCAGGGGCCGCGGGGGATCTTTACCGCATTTGTGACCGCTCCTTGCGCCGCTTGCCCGGCCGTCTGGCCATCGCCACCATCGCCGGCAACACCGTCTTTGCAGCCGTCACCGGGGTCTCCATCGCCTCTGCCGCCGCCTTCAGCAAGATCGCCTACCCCGAGATGATGAAGCTGGGCTACAAGCAGACCTTCGCCCTTGGTGCCGTGGCCGGTTCTGCCTGTTTGGGCATGCTGATCCCGCCTTCGGTCCTGCTCATCGTCTGGGCCATCCTGACCGAGATGAGCGTCGGCGCCCTCTTCATCGCGGGTCTCATTCCCGGCATCCTTCTGGCGCTTCTGTTTACCGCCTATGTCATCATCGCAACCATTCGGAACCCCTCGATCGCCCCGGCCTACGACAAGCCTTTGGTTGAGCCGAGCCGGGAAGAGAACATATCGGAACTCATCGGCGGGCTTGGCATTCTGGCGCTGATCCTGATCGTGATCGGTGGGATCTGGGCGGGCTTTTTCACCCCGACCGAAGCGGCGGCCTTTGGGGTCTTCGCGGCCCTTGTGCTGGGACTGGTCAAGGGAATGCGGCTGCCGCAAATCCTCGAATCCATGTATCAGGCCGGCCGGACCACCGCCCCGATCATGTTCTTGCTGATTGCCGCCCAGATGTATTCGCGCCTTTTGGCCCTTGGGGGCGGTGTGAATTACATCCAGAATATGTTCCTGGACAGCAACCTGACGCCCTTCATGATCATTGGACTTATGACCCTGATCTGGCTGGTGCTGGGGATGCTGATCGACAGCGTGTCCATCATCCTGTTGACCGTGCCGATCTTTGCCCCCATCGCGATGTCGCTGGGCTATGACCCCCTGGCCTTTGCAATCTTTGGCATCCTTGTCATCGAGGCAGGGCTGCTGTCACCGCCCTTTGGCCTTCTGGTTTACACGGTCAAGGGATCGGTCCCCGACCCGACGGCCACTTTGCAAAAGATCTTCATCGGGTCGGCCCCCTACTTTGTCCTGATCCTCGTCGCGGCGGCGATCGTGCTTATGGTGCCGAGCCTGTCGTCATGGCTTCCCAATCAGGTCTACTGATCGACTATTCGATTAGGTGATTATTTGGTGCGCAATTCATAATTTTCCTGCGCATCTCTGAGTGACTATCTATGCTGAAACCCAGCAGGCGGAGCTACACATGAAACTTGGTTTTTTCACAATGCCGATCCACCCCGTGGACAAGGACTGGCGCAAATCCCTGCACGAGGATCGGGCTGCCTTTCTTCTGGCGGATGAGCTTGGCTTTACAGAGGCCTATGTCGGTGAACACACCACGGACGCGGCCGAGAACATCACCCATTGCATCAGCTTCATCGCCTGGATCGCAGCCGCGACCAAGCAGATCAAGCTGGGCACCGGCACCGTCAACCTGCCCAACACCCACCCTGCCGCCGTTGCGGCGCAAGTGGCGATGCTCGACCACATGCTTGATGGTCGTTTCATCTTTGGTATTTCCCCCGGCGGCCTGGCCACCGACGCAGAGGTGTTTGGCAGCCTGAATGCCGACCGCCCTGCGATGTTCCTTGAGGCGATCAACACGGTCCTCAAAATCTGGGAAAGCGAAGCGCCCTATAACATTGAAGGCAAGTTCTGGAACATCACGACCGAATCCCAGATGATGACAGAGATCGGCCAAGGCATCATGCCCAAGCCGCTGCAACGTCCGCATCCCCCTATCGTCGTCACCGCCGTTGCCCCGTTCTCCAAGGGTGTCGTTGAGGCCGCTGCCCGCGGATGGGACCCGATTTCGGCCAACTTCCTGCTGACCCAATGGGTCAAGTCGCATTGGCCCAAATATGTCGAGGGCTGCGAGCGTGTGGGCCGCAAGGCCGATCCCGCCAACTGGCGCGTCGCCCGGTCGGTCTTTGTTGCGGACGACCTCGACACCGCCCGCGAGTATGCGCTTGGTCCCCAAAGCCCCTACCGGTTCTACTACAACCAGTTGCTGACCAAGATGAAAAAGCATGGTCGCGCCAACCTCTTTAAGGTCGATCAAAAGATGTCGGACGACGAAGTGACGCTGGACCAGGTGCTGGCCGATTGCGTCATCTGGGGCACCCCCGACAAGGTTGCTGACGAACTGCTCGCCCTGCGCGACGATGTCGGTGATTTCGGCACCCTGCTTTATGCAGGCAAGGATTGGGCCGATGTAGAGTTGGGCCGTAACTCTATGATCTCGCTCGCGGAAAAGGTGCTGCCCAAGGTCAATGACGCCATCGGCGTTCAGGACGTAGCCGCACAATGACAGGTCGGGTCAGGGTTGCCCGCGACGGGTTCACGCTGAACGCGGTTGAGTCAGGACAGGGGGCCGGTGCGCCGGTCATCCTGCTGTCCAATTCGCTGGGTGCCGGGCTTGGCATGTGGGCGCATCAGCGCGACCAATTGGGCAAGACCCACCGCGTGATCGGCTACGACACACGCGGTCACGGTCAATCCGATGCCCCGCCCGGCCCCTACAGCTTTGACGAGCTTGTCGCAGATGCGCTGGCCGTTCTGGACCATTTCGAGGTCGAGACAGCCGACTATGTCGGCCTGTCGCTTGGCGGCATGACAGGCCTTGGCCTTGGCCTTGCCGCGCCCGAACGGCTCAACAAGATGGTCTGCTGCGCGGCCCGCGCGGACAATCCTGCCCCCTTTGTCCAAAGCTGGGACGACAGGCTGGCCGCCATCCACACCGGCGGCCTTGCCGCTATCTGGCCGGGCACGTTAGAGCGTTGGCTGACCCCGGACTGCATCGCGGCAAACCCCGACGCGGTGACAAAACTTCAGACCGATTTCTTGCGCACCTCTCCAGCCGGTTATGCGGGCTGTGCATCGGCCCTGAAACAGCTCGACTACCTCCGCCATCTTGGCGGACTGACGGTGCCCACGCTCTATGTCTCGGGCGCCGAGGATATAGGCGCCCCGCCTGCCGCCATGCAGGCCATGGCCAAGGCAACGCCCGGCGCCCAATACGCCAACATCCCAAACGCAGCCCATATCATCAACATCAACGCCCCGGCAGCGTTCGACTTTGCCCTGCACGAATTTCTGGAGATCTGACCGATGGCACTGACAGACCGGGTTCCCTATCAGGCCATCGTTGACCGCCCTGCCCTGCGCCTACCCAATGGCAAGCGTCTGGCCGTCTGGGTCATCCTGAACGTCGAGGAATGGCGCATCGAAAAGCCGATGCCACGCACGGTTCTGCCGCCCCCCATGGGCCAGCCCCTGTTGCCAGACGTGCCCAACTGGTCCTGGCATGAATACGGTATGCGCAGCGGCTTCTGGCGCCAGCACAAGGCGCTGACCGACCTTGCTATTCCGACCACACTGGCGATCAATGGCAATGTCTGCACCTCCTACCCTCGCGTGGCGCAAGCCGGACTTGATGCCGGGTGGGAGTTCATGGGCCACGGCTTCTTGCAAGGCCCGATGCACCGGCTCGAGGATCAGAAGGCCGCCATCGCGCAGGCCGTCAAGACCATCAGCGACTTTACCGGCAAACCCGTCCGGTCATGGGAAAGCCCCGGCCTGACCGAGACCGAAGAAACGCTGGACCTGCTGCGCGAGGCGGGGATCGAATATGTGGCCGACTGGGTCATCGACGATCTGCCCGAAACCATCGCCACACCGCATGGCACCATCACCACGGTGCCCTACACGGTCGAGACGAATGACATCACCGTCTACCCGCTGCAACAGCACCGGTCGGACGAGTTCTTCAACCGGGGCCGTGACCAGTTTGACCGGCTGTACGAGGAAGGGGCAGAGAATGCCCGCGTCATGGCAATCTCGATCCATCCCTATGTTACTGGCGTCCCGCATCGCATCAAGTACCTCGAACAACTGCTTGATTATGTTCTGGGACACGAGGGTGCGGTCTTCATGACCGCCTCCGAGATCGGCGATTGGTACACGTCCGAGATGATCCGCCTTCAGGCAGAGCAGTCGCTTTAGGCGATATTGATCGCGGTGGTGCGCATGATCTCGTCCAGTCTGGGATTGGAGCGCCCATCCGCGTTTTCAACGCTGTCGTCAAAGATGTAGGTGCCCAGCATCCGCGCCCGTTCGTGGGCGGCCAGAGAGGCAGGGACACGTTCGGCGGAATAGCCAGCAAGCCCTGCATCAATGCCAGATGCCGACAGGTGGCGTGCCAAGGCCAGCCCGTCGCAAGCGGCCTTGGTGACCCCCATCCCCACATGGGGCCGTGCGACGCAGGCCGCATCCCCGGCAAGCGCGACCCGGCCTTGGGCCATGACGGGTGAGTGGTGGTCGTAGATCGGCGTGAAGAACGGCCGTTCGCTGTGTTCGAGAATTTCCACGAAGGGGCCGGGCAGCATTGCACGGGCCTCGACCTCCATCTGGCGCAGGACGTCCGTCCGGACCAGTGGCGGCGGGATCGAAATGGCATGGGTATGCCCTGTTTCGTCGCGCAGCATGTCGCTTAGTTTTTCTTTTGCAACAGGGCTGTACCAGACAAAGTTATAGCGCCTTTTGCCGGGCCTCAGATCATTGTTCGGCCCCGCGATGGGATAGCCGATGATCTGGGTTCCGGTCGGAGCAAAGAACCCAAAGGCGGGAAAGACGTCGCCCTGAACCTGTTCTGACAGGTCGGCCTCATGGGCCAGCGCCCGCCAGACGACATATCCGGAATAGATCGGCTGCACATCGGGCAGCATCTGCCCCCGGATCGCTGACCGGAACCCATCGGCCCCGATCAGAATGTCGCCCTCAATGTCCTGCCCACTCGCTGTATGGGCCACGACCCTGTCGCCGTGATCGGTGTAGCCGGTGATATGGGCGCCCAGATGGTGGTGCCCTTCAGGGATCAACGCCCGCAACAACTGGTGGATGCGGTCCCAGGATGTCACGATTTGGGGAAAGGGGATCGCCGCCACCCGGCCCCCTGCCTTGTCGAATGCCACCCGTTCGGCCACTTCGACGCCCAGATCCTCAACACTTGCCCCGACATGGGTCAGCGCATCGATCAGGGTCTTATGCGTGACGATGCCCGCACCGCGGCCGGCAAGCTCGACTTCCGTCCGCTCATAGACATGGACATCCCAGCCCTCTCGCAGCAGGGCCACGGCCGAAAACAGCCCACCGATCGAGCCACCCGAGATGATCGCCTTACCTGCCGTCTTGCCTGCCATAATCGCACCTACCCTGTGAACGGTCTCTCTTTACCACTCTTATTTATCGAGTTATAAATAAATGCAACCGTGAAGGAGGATCCTGATGCCCGACGCTTCTCATCTTGCCGCGACAGACTTTGACGGCCCGCACTGGACCCCTGCCCTGCGGGAGGAATTGGCCGGTGCCGCCACCAATGGCCGTGTCGGCAGCACTGTCGTCAGCGAAAGTGACAGGGTCCGGGTTTGGCTTCTGACCTTGCAACCCGGCGAGCGGTTGCCATTTCACACCCATGTGCAGGACTACTTCTGGACCGCAACAAGCCCCGGTCGCGCAAGATCGCGCTATGCTGACGGGCGTGTCGTGGATATGGACTACGCGCTTGGCGAAACACGCCACTTTTCGTTCAAGCCGGGCGAATCGATGACCCATGACCTTGAGAATATCGGTGACACGGTCCTGTGCTTTACGACGGTCGAGTTCTTTGGAAGCGCCAATCCACCGCTGTTCTAGCGGCGGAAATAACGGTCCGCTGGCAGGTCGATCCGGGGCAAGTTCATCCCGTCGCCCTGTGGCACCTCAAAGGCGTTAATCGTCATGGAAATCAGCGTGTAATAGCCGCAGATCGCCGTTAGATCCACACACCCAACATCGCCCAGAACGTCCATCGCGCGGCCATAGACCCCGTCCGATACGTGTCTGTCGCGGTGCAGCTCGACCGCGAAATCAAAGACGGCTGCCATCTCGGGGTCTGGCAGGTCAGGACACTTGGCCAGACCGATCGCTGTCACGACATCTTCCGGGATACCGCTCGCCAGCGCGATGGGGGCGTGATGCGTCCATTCGAACCCCGAATTCCAAATCCGCGCCGTCACGAGGATCGCCAGTTCCGACAAATGCGGCGGAAGTGAGCTGTCGTAGCGGGCAAACTGCCCCAGCGCCTGCGCCTTTTCAGCCATTTCCGGGCTGGTCAGCCAAACACGCAAAGGACCGACCACCGTGCCCCGTGGACCGGCGGCGATCTCTTTGTAAACGCTGGCCTGCGCAGGTGTCAGGGCGTCAAAATCAGGTCCAAGGTGGCGACCCTCGCCAAGAACATCATGCGTCATGCGGCGACTGTCGCAATCTTGCCCCGAAAGAACAACAGAGGATCGCCTTCCGACCGCTCGAACGCGGTGATCTTGCCCACGACGATGATGTGATCGCCACCGTCATAGACGTTCCACTTGTCACATTCGAAATGGCACAGCGACCCTTCGATCACGGGAATGCCGTTCTGGCCTTCATACCAGTCGATGCCTTCAAACTTGTCATCCATCGGCTTTGCGAATTGCCAGGCCGACTTTTCCTGCGCATGGCTGAGGACGTTGATGTTGAAGCGCGATCCCTCTTCGATCCAGCGGCAGCTCATCTGCGTCTTGCCAAGCGAGAACATGCAAAGCGGCGGATCAAGACTAAGGGACGAGAACGAGCTGACCGTGACGCCGGTCGGCTTGCCCTGATCATCGCGCAGGGACACCACTGTGATACCGCTGGCGAAACATCCAAAGGCATTGCGCAATTCGCGGGGGTCCATCTGGGTCGTATCCAACACTCTCATGCCTCCATGGCGGGAAATCGATTGCAAAACTTTCGTTGGTCGAGAGATAGGGTGCTGGACAAATCATGGGAAATGATACTTTCCTATAGGCGCTATTCGCAAATCGGATCATCGCCCATGCCTATCCCCAAGATCAGCATCCGCGCCCTGCGCGCCTTTGTGGCCGTATATGAAGAACAATCCTTCTCGCGGGCAGCTGCGCGGGAAAACGCGACACAGTCGGGCATGTCGACGCAGGTCAAGAACCTTGAGGAAAAGCTGGGCACCCCGCTTCTGGTGCGCGACCGCAAGGAATACACCCTGACCCCAGCAGGCCAGTTGGTCTACCGCGAAGGGCAAAACATCCTCAAGGCGCTTTTGGCCACCGAAACCGCGGTGACCGAGATGCAAGACGAGGTGTCCGGCCTTGTCCGATTTGGCCTTATCCCGTCGCTGACCCGTGCGGTGCTGACCCCGGCGCTGGAACAGTTCAAGTCCGAGTTTCCCAAGGTCGAACTATCGCTCGTCGAGGAATACAGCTTTTCCCTCATGCGCAGGGTGCTGGACGGGGAACTGGATTTTGCCTTTGTCCCCGCTGGTGACATCCCCTCAGGGCTGACCGCGCGGTTCGTCGGGCGCGACCGAGAGATGGTCGTCAGCCGTCCGGGTGCCCGCCCTGCCCATCCGCACCTGTCCCCGATGCCCTTGTCAGCCCTGTCCGGCGCACGCCTGATCGTGCCGACCCGCCAGAACGTGCGCCGCAAGCGTATTGAAACCATGCTCAGCGCCCATGGCGTCCATGTGGCCGAGATGATGGAGATGGACGGCATGCTCGCCACCCTTGAAATGGTGGGCAATACCGATTGGGCCGCCATTCTGCCGTCAGCCATCTGTCACAACGACATCGGGGGGCGACACCGCAAGCTCAATGTCCTCAGTGAGCCACCGATGTCCTTTGACTACGTTATCGTGGAAAAGTCCGAGGCACCCCTTCCCCGCGCTGCAAACCTGCTGGCCGAGCAGATCGTTCACCACACAAACGCCATCCTCGCCGACTGGGCGGACCTGCGCGGTATCGCATAAGCCGAAAGACACCATCACAAAGGATAATGCTGCGTCCGCGCTTTTTTCGGCAATCCTGATAAGTGGTTGATATGATACCCCCATACCAAAACGGGGGGACCGAATATGCGCGTTGGTTTGATTGGCGTTGGCAACATGGGCCGGGCGATTGCCGAACGGCTGGTGGAGGAAGGGCATAATCCCCTGATCTGGAACCGCACCGCGTCCAAGGCGCAGGGAATTGCCGGGACCGAAGTGGCCGAAAGCCCTGCCGCCGTGGCGGCCGGAACGGACGTGATCATCAGCATTCTGGCCAATGACACGGCGATCGACGTCGCCTACCGGGGAGATGCGGGCCTTTGCGCAGCAGATCTGACCGGCAAGGTCGTGGTCGAGATGTGCACGACGTCGCCCCAGACCACCCAGACGCTTGAGGCTGAGGTGACGGCCCGGGGCGGCCTTTTCCTTGAATGTCCCGTGGGGGGCACCATCGCTCCGGCGCGGGCTGGTCAGCTTTTAGGCCTTGCCGGTGGATCGGATGCGGCGTTCGCTGCCGCCAAGCCGGTCCTCGACAGCCTGACCCGTCGGCTGGAACACCTCGGCCCGGTCGGAAGCGGCGCTGCCATGAAGCTCGCCATCAACCTGCCGCTGATGGTCTATTGGGGCGCCGTGGGCGAGGCCATCGGCCTTGCGACCGGCAAGGGCATCGATCCCGATCTTGCGATTGATATCCTCGCCGACAGTTCCGGTGCCATCGGTGCCGCAAAGAAGCGGCTGCCTCCGATTGGAGAGATGCTGAAAAACGGCGACCCCGGCGGGGTCAGCCTGAACCTGAATAACGGAATAAAAGACATGAAATTGATGGAGGCCCTTGCGGCCGAACTTGGCCTTTCCGCAACTGTGGTCGCCGCTGCCCGTGCCCGCGCCGAAGTTGCCGCCGCAGGGGGCTGGGCGGACCACGACACGTCCCTTTTCGGGATCTTTGGCCAGACTGGAGGTGCAGCATGACCCTTGATGTCGCCCTCGTGGGCTTTGGCTGGTGGGGCCAACACATTGCCCGCCGCCTGAAGGATCATCCCGGATTTAGCGTCAAGATGGTGGTTGAACCTGCCGTGCAGGCCCATGACGCGGTGCGTGACGTCGGGCTGCATCCGGTGGCCAGTTACGAAGAGGCCCTCGTCGACGGTGTGACCGCCGTCATCCTGACCTCGCCCAACGACCAGCACGACATCCAGATCGCGCAGGCCGTGGCGGCAGGCAAGCATGTGTTTTGTGAAAAGCCGCTGTCCCTGACCGCCGCCGGCGCCCGCGAAAGCGTGCGCCTGACGCAAGAGGCGGGGCTTGTCCTTGGCGTCGGCCACGAGCGTCGGTTCGAACCGGCAATCCTGGAACTGCGCCGGATGCTGGAAGCGGGCGAGCTGGGCACAATCATGCACAGCGAACTGGCCTTTTCCCATGACAAGCTGATCCATCTGGATGCGACCTCCTGGCGGACCTCCAAGGCGATGGCTCCAGCCGCGGGGATGACCCAGATGGGCATCCACCTGACCGATCTGCTGATTTCCTTCTTTGGTCGGGTCAAGACTGTCCATGCGGTGACCGCCAGCCGATCGTTGGGCTGGGAAACCGGCGACGTGGTGTCGGTGCAGCTGCAATTCGAGGAAGGCATGACAGCAACCTTGCAGGCGATCCTGCACACCCCGCATTTCCTGCGCACCCATGTTTTTGGCTCGGACATGTGGGTCGAGATCCGCAACGCCACCCACCCCGACACCCCCGGCGGCAAGGTCACGATGGAGTGCTACCGGTCGATGGAGGATACCAACACGCGGGTCTTTGAATGGTCCGACGCGGTGACCGCGAACCTTGAGGCCTTTGCCGATGCGGTTGCGGGCAAGGCGCCCTACCCATTCTCGCCCTTCCAGCTGGAGCACAACATCGAAGTCCTCGACGCGATCATCCGGTCGGCTGAAACGGGACTGGCCACGCAGCCCTGACGGGAGCGCGGCCAGTCAGGAGGTTTGGATAGGGGGTTTGGGGGGCGCTGCCCATTCGGAAGGCGTTAGGGGGGCTCTGCCCCCCGGCCTGCGGCCTCCCCCCGGGATATTTTTGGCGAGATGAGGAGGCTTAGTTGGCCTTGCCTTCTCGGTAGACCTCGAACACGGCGGCTGTGTCATAGGTTTCGGGCAGCATCTCGGACGCGGTCTGGTAGAGCTTTGTCACCACGTCGAGCATCGGGGCATCGACCCCGAGCCGGGCGATGTCTGCCCCGATAACCGACAGATCCTTTTCGAACATCTTGAGGCTGGCGGTCGGCGGGTCGTAGTCGCCCGAGATCATCAAGGGCATCCTGAGGTCGAGCATCCGGGACTGGCCAGCGCCGGACTTGAGCAGGGTGTAGACGATGTCCCGGTCCAGCTCGAGCGCGTCGGCATAGTGCAGCACCTCGGCCGCGGCGGCGTTGTGCAGGGCGACCGCGTGGTTCGCGACATACTTGAGCTTGATCCCCGCCCCGAATTCCCCCGCCTCGATCACCGAGCGGGTGAACTTGGACAGGATCGGTTGGACGCGCGCCACCGCATCCGATGGGCCAGAGGCCATCATCACCAGATCGCCCACGGCCGCCTGAGCCCCCGTGCCACTGATCGGGCAGTCGAGCAGGACGCCGCCCCCGGCCTCGATATTGGCCTTGGCCGCCAATTTGTCGGCCATGGCAAACGTGCCGGTCTCCAGCACGATCTGCCCCGGCTGCAGGAAGCCCGCGAGGTTCTGGCTAACCTCGGCGAGCACCGCGGGCGAGATGAGTGACAGGATCACCATCTCGCACTCCGCGATCCAAGGCCCCAACGTGGCCTCGGCCCTGCCACCCGCAGCGGTGAACCGGTCGCGGGCGGTTGGGTTGGGGTCAACGCCGATGACCGCCTCGCCGGCGGCCATGAGGTTGCGCCCGTAGGCGCCCCCCATGATCCCCAGCCCGATAATGCCGATCGTCATGCCCTAGAGCCCCAGCAGCGCGGCAGCAGACAGGCCGCCGACCTTGGCCTTGTCCTCGGCGCTGAGGTTGGCGCTGACGATATGCTCGACCGGGTCGTAGTCGGCCATGTCATAGGGGTAGTCGCTGCCCATGACGATCTTGTCGGCCCCATAGGTGTTGACCAGATATTCGAGCTGGTGGTCCGAGAAGACGACGCTGTCGAACCACATCTTGCGCAGGTAGTAGGTCGGCGGATGCGGCAGATCTGCGTGGCTGTCCCTGCGCGCGCCCCAGGCGTGGTCGATCCTGGCCGAATAGGCCGGCAGGAAGCCGCCGCCGTGAACGGCCAGAACCTTGAGGTTCGGACACCGCTCCATCACGCCCGAAAAGATCAGGTGCCCGACGGCCAGCGTGGTTTCGAGCGGATTGCCCATGACGTTGGCAAAGTAATAGTCGTGGAACCGGTCGCCCTGGGTAAAGCCATTGGGGTGCAGCATGATCAGCGCGCCCAGTTCTTCGGCCCGCTTCAGCACCGGCTCGAACCGGGGGCTGGCGACTTCTTCGCCGTCGATATTGGTCAGGATCTGCACGCCCTTCATGCCAAGCGGGCCCATGCACCGCTCAAGCTCTGTGATGGCGGCGGCGGGGTCGGTCAATGGCAGGGTGCCAAGGGTGGCAAAGCGATCGGGCGCGCCGGCGGCCCATTCGGCCAGACCATCGTTCACGATCTCGGAGCCCTTTACACAATGCTCGACCGGGGACTGGTACCAGCACTGGAAGGGCGGTGGCGCCACGACCTGCATGTCGATGCCTTGCGCATCCAGCACGCGCATCCGATCGTCCCGGTCGGTCATGGCGACGGTGCGGTCCTTGTCCTGCTGCATGTTGAGGGCGCGGGTCTCGGCGTTCGAATGCTTGACCATGGCGATCTTGGACACGTCCATATGCGGGCCCATGTATTCGAACCCGGCAGGGATCATCACATGCGCATGGATATCGACTGTCTTGCTGTCGAGGCGCAGCGTTTCGGTCGGGGCGGGGCGGCCAGAGGTGGGGCCATAGCGGTTGATGGCATCGCCCAGTTCTGGGGTGTCGATGGTGGCATGGGTCATGGGATGGAATCCTGGGCAAAGGGTCAGTCGGGTACAGGACGCCGCCGGGCATCAGCCCGGCGACGCTATTAGCAACAGCGCGTTACACGCTGGTCTTACATGTTTTCAGCACGCCATGCGGCGACTTCCGCATCGACCTCGGCGCGGTCGAAATCGTTGGCCGCATCGATATAGGTGTCGTTGAGGAAGGTGGTCACGTCCACCTCGCTCTCGATGGCGCCGGAGGAAAGCATCCGTGGCTGGATCGCGGTCCAGACATCGGCCTGAAGGTCGCCAAGACGGGGCGTTGTGGAGATGTTCATGGTCATGACGCCGGTCAGAAGGCTCATGCCCACGGCTTCATTCTCCCACTCTTCTGGCACCGCTTCGCGCAGCATTTCGGCGACCACATCGGCGTTGTCGATCGACACGTAGATGCCTTTGGCCCAGGCCCGGAAGAAGCCTTCCATCGCATCGCGCTTGGGCTCGATCATCTCGGCGTTCATCGCAAAGGTGTTGGCGGGGCTGGCCAGCAGTTCTTCGGGCGTGACCAGGGTCAGCGTGATGTCGGCTGCGGCAAGGGCGGCCCAGTCGTTGATCGACCCGACGAGGGCAGAGACATTGCCAGAGCTGATCGCAGAGGCCAGGGTCGGACCGCTTTCGCCAAGAACGACGGTGCTGACATCGTCGATCGAGTGGCCCGCTGCCGACATCGCGGCCTGAAGGAAGGCGCGGTCACGGTCGGAGACGAGGCCGACGGTGGTGCCGACGAGGTCGCTCATCGACGTATACTCGCCGCCTTCGAGGACCGCGACGCTTTCGGGGGCGTTCTGCATAACCTCGAACACTGTGTTGATGTTGGCGCCCGCCAACATGGCGTTCACTGTCTCTGTCGCATCGAGCATCGCCAGATCAGCCTGGCCGTTCTGGACAAAGGCAACGTAGGGGATCGAGGTGTCGGAGGGCAGCAGGTTGACCTCGACGCCTTCCTCTTCGAAGTAGCCAAGAGCCTCGGCCACGACGAGCGGGTAGAACACGGTCGAACGCGGCAGCGGGTTGATCATATTCACCGTCGTCAGGTCCTGAGCGAACCCGACCGTGGGTATCGCCGTTACCGCAAGAGCGGTGGACAGCATCATGGATTTGAGCATCGTCATTTGAAAAACCTCCCAAGGTTCATGTTATTGGCCCATCCGCGCGTTCCACGCGCGAGCCTTTGCGCGGGACGCTGCGGCCCTGCGCGTTTCACGCCGCCAGAACACGATCCGGTCGTCGAGAAATTCCATTGAATAAAACAAGATCAACCCGATCAGCGTCATGCTGAGCAATGTCGCCAACGAGGAGGCCATATCGAGCTGAAACGAAAAGCGGCTCATCAGCACGCCGACGCCCTCGGTGGCCTGGCTGAATTCGGCCACGACAGCCCCGATCAGCGCGGTGGTCAGGCCGATTTTCATCCCCGCAAAAAGCAGTGGCAGCGCAGCAGGCACCCGCAGCTTGCGGAAGATCTGCGCGTTTGAGGCGCCGACCGAGCGAAACAGTTCTTCGCGGTCTTCGTCCCGCTGCAACAGGCCGGTGAGCGTGTTGACGAAAATCGGGAAGAAGCAGAGCACGGCGGCGAGCGCGATTTTAGAGCCCATGCCATAGCCAAACCAAGCGATGATGATCGGTGTCAGCGCGATCCCCGGTGTGACGTTGAGCACGATCGCATAGGGCGAGACATAGCGCTTGAACGGGTCGGACAGGGCCGAGCAGACGGCCAAGGTAACCGCCACGCTTGCCCCGATCAGAAAGCCAACCACCGCTTCTGTCAGGGTGACGAAGAAGTGGTTGTAGATTGTTCCCTTGACGAAATAGAGCTCTACGATCGCGCCCATGATGGCGGTGGGACGCGGAATGATGATCGACGTGATAAAGCCAAGCCGCACCGCTGCTTCCCAGATCACCAGGATCAGGGCGAACAGGATCAGATGCGGAACAATGCGGAAGAGCAGGTTGTCAAAGCGGGTGTCTGTGTTCGGTGTGATATCGGACATGCGATTATTCCCCGACCTGAGGGCCGAGCTGGCGGCGGCGGCGGTCGCCGATCCGCTTCATCCCGGCTTCGTTTTTCCAATAGGCGATATGATGGTCGACCCACTCCATGCCCCGGAAGATCAGGAAGCCCAGGATCGTCAGGGTAAAGATGCAGGCAAAGGATGAGGCCATGTTGAGGTTGCGGGTGTAGACCAGGATCAACGCCCCCATGCCCTGGTCGCGCTGGATGAACTCTGCCACCAGCGCACCGGACAAAGCCGCAGTAAGGGCAAGCCGTTCACCGGCCATGATGACCGGAATGGCGTCAGGCAGAACCAGCTTGCGCAGCACCTGCATCTTGGTGGCCCGGAGCGAGCGGAACAGCTCAAGCTTGTCCTCGTTCACGTTCACGACGCCAGAGAGAGTATTTATGAACGGAGCGAAGAAGCAGACCAGAATGATGATGGCAATCTTCGAGCTTGCCCCGAACCCCAGGGCCGCGATCAGCAAGGGGGCCACTGCAATCCGCGGCGTTGCCTCCAGCACGATGACATAGGGTTTGAGGAACCGCCGCACCACCGCGTTGAAGCCGACAAGCGCGCCAAGCCCCACCCCGAGGATCGAGCCGCCGATCCAACCGGCGATCACCAGGCTCATGGTGGCGTAAAGGTTGAACCAGACGTTCCCGTTCTTGATGTAGATAAGGTAAAACGAGTTGAGGATGCTCGTCGGGCGCGGGTAAAACAGCGGGTCGAGGACACCAAGTCGTGCCCCGGCCTCCCACAGACCGATGAGGGTGAGGAAGATCAGCGCGTGTAACAGCGTGCGGCGCTGCCGCAGGCTGAGCCCTCCGGACCGCGCAGCCAGCCCTTCTGTCATTGTGTCCTGGGCGGCCATCAGTGATCTTCCCCGAGAATGTCGCGAACCTGGGCAACGAGGCTGTTGAATTCAGGCGATGTCTGGATCGACAGCGGGCGCGGCCGCTCAAACGGGACGTCCACGATGGAGGCGATCTGGCCCGGGCGCGGCGTCATCACAAAGACCTGGTCGGCCAGAAAGATCGCTTCGGCGATGTTATGGGTCACGAAGAGGGTCGTGGCCTTAACCTCACCAACGATCCGCATCAGCTCCACGTTCAAACGCTCGCGGGTGAATTCGTCCAGCGCACCGAAAGGTTCGTCGAGCAGAAGGACGTCCGCCCCGGTCTGCAAGAGCCGCGCCAGCGCGACGCGCTGCTGCATGCCGCCCGACAGCTGCGAGGGGAAGGCAAAGAGAAAATCCTTGAGCCCCACCATCCGCAACAGATCGGCCGCGTTCTTGCGGTCTGCCTTGGTGACGGACCCTGCCATTTCGGTCGGCAACAGCACGTTTTCGACGGCGGTGCGCCATTCCAGAAGGGTGGCCTTCTGGAACATCATGCCGACATCCGTGCGCGGGCCGGTTACGTCGCGGCCATGCACCGCCAGTTCGCCATTGGTGCGGTCGATCAGCCCGGCGATAAGGCGCAGCAAGGTGGACTTGCCACATCCCGAAGGTCCGACGAGCGACACGAAACTGCCAGGCCGGATTTCGAAATTAGCATCGTTCAAGGCGACGACAGCCCCTCCTCCAAAGGTCTTGCTCAGCCCTTTTGCGTTGATAACGCTCTTGCCGGCCGCCCCATTGGCCTGGGCTTGAACTGCTGCATTCATTTCGCCACGTCTCCCTGGTTTTGTCTTTCCGCCATTGGCCCTGCGGACCGTGACCGTGTGTTCATTCAACGATGGGCCGGTTCTCCAGCCCCTTCATGATCTGTGTGCGCGAACTGCGGACATGGCGCTGACTGATCCGCGCCGCCTTGGTCGCATCGCGGGCCTGCAGCGCGTCGATAAGCGCGCAATGGTCGGCAAGGGCTGTGCGCATGTCGCCCGACACAGCGCGCAGCCGTTCGAGCGAAACAAGGCAAAGCCGCTCGTAAGCGTCGAGCAGGCGCCGCATCTCGTCGGCCAGCCTGCGGTTGCCCGAGGCCTGCGCAAGGCCGATGTGAAAGCTGCGGTTGTAGGTGGCAAAGGCGCGGATGTCGCTGACATCGGCCTCGCGGTAGGCGTCAAGGGCGGCAAGATCTCGGTCTGACGCCTCGCTCACCATCTTGCGTGCCGCCGCCACTTCAAGGGTTTCGCGCATCTCGAGGATGTCGCGCGCATCGGATACGGAGATCGGGGTTACCCTGTGGCCGCGACGCGGCTCAGTCTCGACCAGCCCTTCGAACTGAAGCCGCTGAAGGGCCTCACGCACCGGCGATTTCGACACCGCATAGCGATCCGCCAATTCTGACTCGCGCAGTTCCTCACCGGGCTGAAAATCACAGCTCAGGATATCCTGCCGGATCATATCGAGCACCTTGTGGCGTATCAGGTTCACCCGGAAGCACCTTTCGTGAAATTTCACCAAACCTGTGTTGGTCCAATGATTCGGTCAATCCGTCGCAGGTGTTCAGGGCAGTCGATTAAATGATATCGGGTAGTAGAAAATCCGAATTTGATATGCTTCAAGACTCCCACTTCGAAATCTTTTCTGCATAACAATATGTTAGCAAGCACCCCGTAGTACGCCCCGGATCGACGCCCACGCATACGGCGCGGCATGGCACGACATATCAGACGGTTGCAAGGCCCTGCTCCGGGCCTTGCAACCCTTCGGACATGTTCTTGTCTTGGAAATTTCAGGGATGACGCAGCGCGTCGTCAGGTCCACAATTGATAGGCCGCCGGCGCCCAGCAATAGCTGTCGCTTGTCCGCTCAACATACCCGACCGAGGGAAAGGGCATGTGGTGCCCCACGACAAGTGTCTGATCGGTCGCCACCATGTCCAGAACCCGCTTGCGGGTCGCCTTGGCCTGTTCCTTGTCATCGTCGAAACCGACCGGGCTGTCCGGGTGCGGCAACGAAAAAGCATAGTGGTTGGTGACGTCGCCCCAGATCAGGGCGTCCCGCCCGTCCGAGTCGACCCGGTACATCATATGACCCAACGAATGGCCAAAGGCCTCTTCCGCGACGATACCCGAGGCGATGGCATCCCCGCCCTTCACATAGGTCAACCGGTCGGCCAGAGGGGCGATAAGCCGTAGAAACATTTCGCGGTTTTGGGCCCGTTGCTCGGGGATATTGGCCCCGCTCATCCATTCGTCGAATTCGACCTGACCAATGACATGGCGGGCATTGGGAAAGGCCAGATCGTCGCCCTCCATCACCCCAAGGATGTGGTCGGGATGCATATGGGTAAAGGCGACGACGTCGATGTCTTCGGGCGCGTAGCCCGCCAGCCCAAGCCGTTCGCGCAGCAGGCCCGCCCGTTGGGTCGGCCCGTCGCCCCGCCCGACAGGGCCAAAGCCGGTGTCGAACAGGACGACCTCGGACCCGGTGTTCACCACCGTGGGAACATAGGTGTTCTCGAACATGTCATGGGGCAGCCGGGCAGCGGCAGCGATGGCGGCCAGTTCGGCGTCATCCTTGTCCATCATGAAGGGCGGGCGCAGCGGTTGCCGTATCTGGGCCCCGTCCATGATCGTCATGATTTCGGCCTTGCCCCAGGTAAAGCGGTGGATCGTCGGGCGGATCGGTCCGGTGGCAGAGTGGCTCATCAGGGCCTCCTTCGGGCTATGGGTCTGGTCTGGTAGGGGCAAGACGTCGGGGCAAGGGGCCTAGGCAAGTGGCCGGGTCACAAGGTCAGGGCATCGGAACATCGGTGACATATTTCGGCACCTGATAGCCGCGCTGAACGGCGGGCCGTTCCGCGATGCGGACATACCAGTCCCGGACGTTGGGATAGTCGTTCAAATCGACCCCTTGCCATTCAAAGCGGGACACCCAGGGCCACATGGCCATGTCGGCAATACTGTAGTCTCCCCGCCCGGTCCCGGCCACGAAATCGCGGCCCTCAAGCCGGGTGTTGAGAACGCGGTAAAGCCGGTGCGCCTCTTTCGAATAACGCTCTTCGGCGTAGGCCGATTTGCCAGCGTTGTATTTCACGAAATGATGGACCTGCCCCAGCATCGGCCCAAGGCCACCCATCTGCCACATGAGCCATTCCATCATGCGCCAGTATTCGGCCCCTTCGCAGATGAATTGCCCGTGCTTTTGCCCAAGGTAGAGCATGATTGCGCCGGTCTCCATCAGTGTCTGGCCAGTCTCCTGGTCGACGATGGCAGGGATGCGGTTGTTGGGCGAGATCTTCAGAAAGTCGGGGGCGAATTGTTCGTCCTTGGATATGTCGATGGCATGAACCGTGTAAGGCACCCCCAACTCTTCAAGCAGGATAGACACCTTGCGTCCGTTCGGCGTTGTCCAGGTATGCAGATCGATCATAAGTCCCTCCCCCATGTCGTCAGACCTTAGCTCAGCTTTGCCGCCCTGCCATAGGGAGCATCCCGAAAACTGATTATGATTTCGGATGCCCAGTATCGAAACAGATGATGATGTCCCGCACCTTGCCTCTGGGCATCCCGACAAGGCGGGCCTAGCTTCGCCGTTAACAGGAGGACCCGCGATGCAAGCGACACGGATCATGATGAAGGCCCAGGGTGGCCCCGAAGTCATGGAAATGGAAGACATCACTCTTCCCCCGCCCGGCCCGGGCGAGGTGACACTCGAACAGACGGCCATCGGCCTGAACTTTCTTGATCTCTACCAGCGGTCCGGCGCGATCCCCCTGCCCTTGCCCAGCCCGCTGGGAATGGAGGCTGCAGGCAAGGTGGTGGCCGTCGGTGAAGGGGTCACGGACCTTACCATCGGGGACCGGGTCGCCTATGCCGGGGTTCTGGGGTCCTACGCGACCGCGCGCAACGCGCCCGCCGCGCGGATGGTCAAGATCCCTGACGGGGTGTCGGGCGAGGTCGCCGCAGCCTCCCTCCTCAAGGGGTTGACCGTGTCCTACCTGATGGGCCGCACCTACAAGGTGAAGGCCGGCGATCCGGTGCTGTTCTGGGCAGCCTCTGGCGGGGTTGGCCAGATTGCGGGCCAATGGGGCGCCGATCTGGGCGCCACCATGATCGGTGTGACCGGCGGGGCCGAGAATTGCGCCCTTCTGCGCGACCTTGGCTATGCCCATGCCATCGACCGCACAACCGAGGATGTGGCCGCCCGCGTGCGCGAGATCACAGACGGAAAGGGCGTTCCCGTTGTCTATGACAGCGTCGGCGCCGCCAGCTATGAGGCGTCGCTCGATTGTCTGGCCCCGCTTGGTATGTTCGTGTCCTTTGGGGCGACGACCGGTCCGGTCCCTCCGGTTCCGGCAGGTGTGCTGCAGGCCAAGGGGTCGCTTTTCTTTACCCGCCCGACACTCGTCGACTATATGCGCGCCCGCAGCGATCTGGACCATGCGGCCTCAGAGCTTTTCGACCGTCTTTTGGCTGGCACTGTACGGGTGAACGTCAACCATCGCTGGCCCCTGTCCGAGATGGCAGACGCCCATATCGAACTGCAAAGCGGCCGGACGACCGGGTCCACCGTCCTGTTCCCTTGATGCCATGACCGCTCTTGTCCGTCCCGGCCCGGCCCAAAGCCTTGCCCTGATCGCCGTTGCGGTGGCAGGGACAGGCTGGGTCATGACCGGTCCAGAGGATGTCCTGACCCGCACCGCCCTGATTTCGGGTGCCGCGATCACCCTTTTTGCCGCGCGGGTCCTGCCCGAGGCGATGACAGCCATCCTGACCTTCCTTGCCTTCATCGCCTCGGGCCTGATCCCGACGGATCTGGTGTTCTCCGGGTTCTCGGCCGGCGGGTTCTGGCTGTTGTTCGCGGGCATGGTGATGGGGGCGGCGATTTCGGCAACGGGTCTGGGACGGCAGATTGCGTTGCGCCTCTTTGCCCGGTCGGGGACATCCTATCGGCGGGCGGTGGTGCTTTTGTCGGTCAGCGGGCTGTTGCTGGGTCTTCTGGTGCCCTCGGCCATTCCCCGCGTCGTGGTGCTGGTGCCCATTGCGGCGGCCCTGGCCGAGGCGATGGGGTATCGTCCGGGCAGCCGTGGGCATGTGGGGCTGGTGATCACGGCGGCCACGGCCACCCTGATGCCGACCTATGCCTTCCTGACAGCCAACCTGCCCGTCATCGTCGAGGCCGGGATGATCGAGGCGCTTTACGGAGAGACCCAGCCCTGGGGCGCTCATCTGGTGCAGCAGGCACCGATCAACCTCGTGCGCTTTGTCGCCGTGGTGGCCATCATGATCCGCTTTGCCCCTGATGATGGCCAGGAGGACGGTGGCGGCGGGATCGAAGCGCCGTCGCCCCTGAACCCGGCCCAGTCCCGCCTTTTGGCGCTCTTGGGGCTGGCCATCGCCCTATGGGCCACGGACGTCTGGCACGGCATCGCACCGGCCTGGGTCGCGCTAAGCGTCGCAGCCCTTGTCCTGTGGCCCGCCCTCGGGGTGATGAGCCGCGATGCCATGCGGTCGCAAATCGACCTGTCGCCCGCCTTTCTGTTTGCCGGTGTGCTATGCGTCAGCGCTGCCGCCGAGGCGACGGGGCTGAGTGCGGCGCTCGCCGATACGCTTGTTCCCATGCTCAAACTAGGGGTCGGCAGCGGGATCGGCGATCTTTATGCCCTGACCGGATTTTCAATCCTGATCTCGCATCTGACGACAGCGCCGGCCGCCCCGGTGATCCTTGTTCCGCTCGCGGCCTCAATGTCCGAGGCGACGGGCTGGTCGATTGAGACCCTGGCGATGATCCATTCCATTGGCATCGCCTCGACCATCCTGCCCTATCAGGCGCCGCCGCTGATTTTGGCGATGGCGCTTGCCCATATGCCAATCGGGGCGTTGACGCGGGTCTGCATGCTCTTGGTGCTGGTCGGTCTGACCATCGGCCTGCCGGTGACCTACCTTTGTTGGGGCTGGCTGGGGATGGTCTAGCAGCGCCCCGCCTAATGCGGCTCGCGGCCCCGGCTTTCACGGCCCAGGCTTTCACGGCCCCGGTCTTCGGTGATGGCGGGATCGTCATCCTCGGCCACATCGCCGGGGATCGCATAGGACCCTGTCAACCAATGGGCCAGATCCACATCCGCGCAGCGCTTGGAACAGAACGGGCGATAGTCGGCGTCCGTCTTGCGTTTGCAGATCGGGCAGCTCACCGCAGGGCACCGATCTGGGGCAGGACCAAAGCCCGCTCGCGTTTGCGCTGAAGCTCGAACAATCCCATCGGGGTCCAGCCCACAAGGCTCGTCTCGATCGGGTCATTGCGGAACGAGGCGCGCAACGATTGTTCCACCTGTTTGCGATGGGCTTTGGACATCGGCGCAAAGTCGACGCTGATCTGACCGCCAAGCCCGCGCAAACGCAAGGCGCGGGGCAAGGCCCGCGACGCTGCCAGATTGGCCTTAAGCGCGGCGGCGGGCGAGGTATCGCCGCCGGTGTTCACGTCCACGGCTACCATGGCGCGGGTCGGCTCGACGTACATCGTGCCGCCATCCAGATCGACGCGGGGGCTGTGCAGGGCGGAAAGCTGCTCCAACACGCCTTCCCGCTCGAACCCGCCGGGCTCTGTGACGACGTCAGCGGCGGTCCATTCCCGCCAGGCCAGAACGTGAGGGCCATCGCCTTCGGTCAGCGCCTCGGGCTCGGCCCCTTCGGCGTCGCCCATCACGGCGGTGGCCAGGGCCAGCATTTCGGCGATATCCTCGGCTATCGCGTCCTCATCGGCACCGGCACAGGACGAACGCAAGATAAGGCCGTAGTCCCCTTCCATCTCGGACTTGGCGATGATCATCAGGCGATCACGCTCGTCATCGTCGGCAATCTGGCGCGAGATGTTGAGGCCGGGCGCGGCAGGGGTGACAATGGCAAAGCGGCTTTTGAACAGGACCCGGTCCGTGACCGGAACGGCCTTGCCATCTTCGGCCACCCCGGTGACCTGCACGAGCATGGACTGGCCGGGCCGCAGCCCTTTGGCCGTGCGGAGCCAGGCCGTTTCGCCGTCCGGCAGGCGCATCATCATGCCGCCCTGCCCCTTCAAGGGCCGGTCACAGACCGCGCGGAAGATCGCGCCGGGGCGCGGCACATCAGGCAGGTCCAAAAGGATGTCATCAAGCTTGCCATCCACCATCAGGGCGGCGGCCTCGACCGTGCCGATATGGTCCAGAACGATGCGGCGACCCTTCATGAGGATGCTCCATAAACAGGAAAACCGGCGGCAGTCAGCAGCCCGACGGCGACCGTCAGCGGAAGGCCGACGACACCGGTGAATGATCCGTTGATCCAGGGGATAAAGGCCCCGGCCGAGCCCTGGATGGCATAGCCACCCGCCTTGCCCTGCCAGTCACCCGTGGCGATGTAGCTATCGACCTCGCGGGCAGACAGAACCTTCATTTCGACGCGCGTCATCTGATCCTTGACCCAGACATGATCACCCCGCCGCACCGCGACAGAGGTGATCACCTGATGCCGCCGCCCGGATAGAAGGTCCAGAAAGCGGCGGGCCTCGGCCTCGTCCTCGGGTTTGCCAAGGATACGGCGGCCCAGCGCGACAGTTGTATCGGCGCAAAGGGCAACCTCGCCCTCACCCAGATCAAGGGCAAGCGCCTTGGACCGGGCAATGCGGTTGACATAGTCGCGCGGCTTTTCGGCCTTGAGCGGGCTTTCGTCGATGTCGGGCGGGCGAATGGCGTCGGGCGTTATCCCGATCTGGGCCAACAGCTCGAGCCGGCGGGGCGAGGCAGAGCCCAGAACCAGCTGAAGGGACGTATCCGCCTGTAGCGTCGCCTCATGCTTCGCCCCTGGGGGGGGCGCAGCCACGTTTGTCACCGGAAGCGGTAGTTGATCCGACCCTTGGTCAGATCGTAAGGCGTCATTTCGACCTGGACCTTATCGCCTGCAAGGACGCGGATCCGGTTCTTGCGAAGTTTGCCCGCCGTATGCGCAATGATCTCATGGCCGTTTTCCAGCTCGACCCTGAACGTCGCATTCGGCAAGAGTTCCTTCACGACGCCTGGAAATTCGAGCAGTTCTTCCTTGGCCATGTTCTCTCCGTGCTTGTGTTGCCGCCCAAAACGCGGGCGTGAGACGATATGCGTCGAGAAACCGGGATTTTCAAGCGCTAATCAGACCAGGGGCCATGTTGTGACCTTGCCTGCCCAAGCCTCCTGCTCGGGCCAGTGGGCGAAATTGCCCACCTGACCGCTGCCACGCGGGGCTGCGATGGCGGCGGGATCGATCTCGGTCACCAGCACGCCTGCCACGTCCGTCTCGCCCTGGGCCAGTATCCCGTCCGGCGGCAGGCCGTAGTCGGGCGGGCAAAAGACGCCCGTCCGTCCGGTCGAGACATCGATGATCTCGCACTCGGGCACGGCGCCAACAAGCGGGGCCTGGGCGATCAGGCACTGCCCTTCGATAGCCCGTGCCCGGCAGGACTGGCGCACACGGGTCTGGCCTGCCGGGGCATCGGTGCAGGACGGAACAAGGATCATATCCGCCCCGGCGCTGACCAAGGTCCGGGCCAGCAGGGGAAATTCGCTGTCATAACAGATCAGGACCCCTATCTTGCCCAGAGCCGTGTCGAACAGGGACAGGGCTGATCCGGGGATCATGTCCATCTCGCGCCGCTCATAGGGGGTCAGGATCAGCTTGTCCTGATGCGCCACCTCTCCATTGGGCGAAATCAGCCAGGCACGGTTGACCACGCCTGCATCGGTCACAACGGGGCCAGAGCCTGCAAGGATGTGGCAGCCATGGGTCTGGGCGGCCATGCGCCAATGTTCCACCCATTCGCCGGACCGTTCCGCCGCTAGGTCCCGCCATGCGATGGGCGTGTCGCAGCGGCTTCCCCCCACAAGGGCCGCCTCAAGGGCCGCGTATTCGGGCAGCACCAGCAGATCGGCGGCAGCCTCGCCCACCAGCCGGTCCACCTTGGACCAATGGGCGGCCCAACCGGGAAAGGGCTGGCAATGGTAGGCGGCAAGGGCAAGGCGCATGGTCAAAGCTTTCTTATCCAGAATTGCAGGGTCTTGTCCGTCTCGGCCGGCTGGTCAATGTCCTTCCAGCCGAACCGGGCGGTCACGCCGGGCAGCTTGGCATAGCCGCGTTTGTGCCAGAACCCGTCCAGCAGGCGATAGTGCGGCGGACGCAGGCGATGGTCCAACGGTCGCTCCACCGCGCAAAAGCAGACATGGCTTCGGCCAAGTGCCTGGGCGTGTCCTTCGCGATGATCAAAGAAGGCGTGGCCCGCCCCCTGCCCCCGATACTCTGGCAACAGGACAGACTCGGCGCAGTAGAACAGCTCTGTCAGGGAATGGTCGGTGCCAGCGAAGGCCGCCCCAAATGCGCCGGCATGGTCCTCCATCGGTGCCCCGGTTGCCGCCCCGACCAGCCGATCGCCCGCATAGGCGCCCACCAGAACCGCGCCCGGATTGTCGCGGTAGTCGGCAAGGTAGCGCCGCTCATACTCCGGATCGCCGTCATAGAGGTAGGGCCAGTCCCGAAAGACGGCGATACGCAGGGCTGCCAGATCGTCAAGCGATGCCTCAAGCGCCGCCCCGCGCAGAGCGGCAAAGCGCAGGGTCATGACACCTGTTTCAACCAGTCGGCAAGGTTGTAATAGGTTGTCACCCGGATGATGCGATCATCCTGAAGGCTGAAGAATGACGCCCCCGGCAAGCGATAGGTCTGGCCGCGCGCCTCGGGCAGGCCGGGATCGGTCTTGAGGTATGTGCCGTTCACCATGAATTCCGCCGCCCCCCGGGCGCCATCCTCTGCCGAGAACAGGACAAGTTCGGTCAGGGTCTCATCATAGCAGGCGGACATATGGGCGCAGAATTCGGCAAAGGCAGCTGTGCCTATGCGGACCTGCCCCTCGTTGACGTGGTGGGCCACGTCTGGCGACAGGCAGGCAATCATGCCAGCGGTATCGCCCGCGTTGAAGGCATCGAAATAGCGGCGCAGGATGGGAAGGGCGTCAGGCATGGAAATTCCTCAGTCAGGCGTTTCGGTGATGGGCGGGCCCCAGCGGCTGATCAACCGGTCCACGATCATGTCCCGCGTCTGGCGGTAAGAGCGCAGGCGCTCCTCGCGCCCCTCCCCCAGTCCGGTGGGGTCGAGGATGGGCCAGTATTCCACCTCCAGGTGGTAAAAGCGGGTCAGGTCCAGCGCCCGGCGCTGGCTGGCCGGGGACAATGCCAGGACGAGGTCAAAGGAGGACAGATCGTCCCCCCAATCCTCCATCTCGTCAAACGATCGGGACCGGTGGCGGGACAGCTCTACCCCGATCTCGGCGCAGACCGCGATGGCAAAGCCGTCGATCTCCATATCGTTTTTCACACCAACGGACTGGATATAGCATTGTGTGCCGTAAAACTTCTTCATGATCCCTTCGGCCATGGGGGAGCGGACGGCATTGTGGTCACAGCAAAACAGCACGGACTGAGGCAGCGTCAGATCAGGCTTGGCGCTGTCCACCCCGCTCACCCCCCGAAGTGCAGAACGCAGATCAGGGTGAACAGGCGGCGGGCCGTGTCGATGTCCACCTCCGCCTTGCCCTCAAGCCGCTCTTGCAGCACCCGGGCCCCTTCGTTGTGGATGCCCCGGCGGGCCATGTCGATCGTCTCGATCTGGCTGGGCGGCAGGGATTTCACCGCTCCAAAGTAGCTTTCGCAGATCTGGAAGTAGTCCTTGACCACCTGGCGGAAAGGTCCAAGGGACAGGTAGAACAGGGCCATCTGCTGGCCTTCGGTGTCGGCTATGTCGAACACCAGACGCTTGTCCCGGATCGCCAGTGTCAGGGCAAAAGGGCCCGGCGGGGCCGGTCTGTCCTCGCGGCCGGGCAGGACAAAGCTGTTGTCCTCAAGCAGGTCAAAGATAGCCACCTTCCGCTCCTGCTCGATCTCGGGCGTCGGCGGAGCAAGATTGGTGTCATCAAGGGTGATCGTAGCGATATGGGTCATGTCAGGTCCGGCGGGTCATAAGGCGTCTGGCTACCGCGAGGACCATTGTGACGCAATGGGGCAATCTGCGCCACACCCTGCGCGCCACTTGGTCCGACGGCCTTAGCGAGTGTCCGGTTCCTGCCCCTGCGCCTTGGCCAGATCGGCGCGCGACTTGACCAGCCACGACAGGCCAAAGGCCCAGACGCCGATCGCCTCGAACCAGAAGATCAGCTTGTACTCCAGCACGATCCGGGCGCCCTCCCCCCCGATGTAATTCTTGAAGGCGGCAGCGACCGAGGTCAGGACAAGAGAGCCCAACATCACCCAGCCGGAAAAGATGTAGAATTTGCGGCGACGGGGATTCGCCGTCTTGGCGAACTTGAAAAAGCAAAACAGGCTGAGGCTGAGAAAGAAGATCAGGGCAAAGAGGTAATGGGCCACCGGCGTGACACCAATGCCAAGCAGTTCCTGGGCCACCGTCTCAACCTCGCCGGTGCGGCTGACCGTAGGCAGGAAGGCCATGCCAAACGCCCCGATCCCGGCAGCGGTCGCAAGCCAGTCATCATCAAAGACTTCGCCCGGTTCCCGCCGGTAGCCACGATAGGACACAAGAAACACCCCGATGGCGCAAAGGGTGCCCACATAAATGTCACGATACAGGGTGTGATAAAAGTCGCTGATCGTCGGTTCGATCCCATAGTCCTGCCACAGCCCTCCGATCAGCAGGAAAAGCGGCAAGGACAAGCCCAGGATGCCAAGGGCCATACGTACCCTTGTAAAGGACATGACCATCTCGTCGCGTGTGGTTTCAGGCAAGCGTCTGCCCCTTGCCAGCAACATCGCCACCACCGACGTCGCCGACAACCGGACCGTTTGCAGCGACATCGCTGAACCGGACCATCCGGCCCGCCTCTTCATCCCATAGCTTCCAGCGGATAGAGCCCAGGGCCTCGCCCAGACCCATACGGGTCGGGTCGATCTGATCGCTCAGCGCCCGATGACACCTGCGCAGGTGGTAGCACGGGACCTTGGAATTAAGGTGATGCAGATCGTGATAGGCAAAGTTGAACGTCATGAAATCAAACACCGGACCAAGGTCCAGAACGGACGATCCCTGCAATGCGGCCTCTTCAAACGACACCCCACCCTCACGCTCCCAATACGTGTGTTCGTGATTGTGTCCGGCATAGATCATCAAGGTGCTAAAGCTCATGATCGACAGGGTCCCGATCAGCTGCACGACACTGGCCTGCCAGCCGCCGATGGCAAAGACAGCACCCCACAAAAGGACCATCAGCGCATTCTGTATCAGCGGATCGGCGAGGCCCACTTTCCGGATATTCTTGGGCCAGCGATAGCGGATCATGAACACATAGATCGGCCCGAACAGCAGGATCGACGGGATCGATCGGTAGAGGCGATACCCAAGCCGCTCTCTGAACCCGGCGTCCTGCCATCGGCGGACCGACCAGGTCAGCACCTCATGGGTTTCCATACGGTCAAGATTGCCAAGATAGGCATGATGCTGGTTGTGATTGTAGCGCATCGCGAAATAGGGGTGGAAGGTAAAAGCCCCCAGCACGACCCCAACGACGGTATTGACGCGGCGCGCGCGAAAATAGCTCAGATGCCCGCAATCATGCTGGATGGCAAACATCCGGCCCAGTGACACCGCGATCAGCGCCACACCAAGGATCACGGGAAGCGGTTGACCATAAAAGAGCGTCCCAAGCGTCAGGCCCGCCCCCCACATGGCCATCGTCAGGACCAGATGGGCAGCGCCCAGACGATCATCCGAAACCGCAAAGGCGGCCATCTGCTCTCTCAAACGTTGCGCCATGACGCCTCCTGATACCTAACCGGCGGCAGGTTATCAGCCCTTTTCAGAAGGTCCAGCAATTCGTCATGTATTCAGACGGTTGAGCCTTGCTGTTACACTAAGGCCATGGGCCTGCAGGCTTTCCGAGGCTGCCAGAACCTCGGCCGCGGGGCCGATCGCGGCCAGGCTTTGCGGCGTCATCCGGGCCAGGGTCGTGCGCTTGAGAAAATCCAGCACAGAGAGCCCCGATGAAAACCGGGCGGAACGTGCGGTTGGCAACACATGGTTCGGGCCGCCTACATAGTCTCCGATAGCCTCTGGCGTCCATTGGCCCAAAAAGACGGCACCGGCATGGGTGATGCGGGCAAACAGGGCGTCGGGGTCAGCCACGCATAGCTCAAGGTGTTCGGGGGCAATGCGATCCGACAGAAGCGCGGCCTCGGCAAGGTCGGCCACCACGATGACGGCGCCATTGTCACGCCAGCTTGCCCCCGCGATCTCGCGACGCCCGAGCGTCTGAAGGCGGGCCTCCACCGCAGCCATGACCGCCTGGCCAAAACCCGCGTCATCGGTGATCAGGATCGACTGGGCGCTGGCGTCATGTTCGGCCTGGCTCAGAAGATCAAGGGCGATCCAGTCGGGATCGTTGTCCTTGTCAGCAATCACCAGGATCTCCGACGGGCCGGCAATCATGTCGATGCCCACCTTGCCAAACACCCGGCGCTTGGCGGCCGCGACAAAGGCATTGCCCGGGCCTGTGATCTTGTCCACCGGGGCAATCGTCTGGGTGCCATAGGCAAGGGCCGCCACAGCCTGCGCCCCCCCCACACGGTATATCTCGTCAACACCAGCGATGCGGGCCGCCAGCAGCACAAGCGGGTTCAAAACTCCATCAGGTGTTGGCACAACCATCGCCAGTCGGGGGACACCGGCCACCTTGGCCGGGATCGCATTCATCAACACGGATGACGGATAAGAGGCCAGCCCGCCGGGCACATAAAGGCCCGCCGCCGACACCGGGGTCCAGCGCCAGCCAAGCTCTGCCCCATCAGGATCGGTCCAACGGGCATCTTCGGGCAACTGGCGGGCATGGTAGGCCCCGATCCGGTCAGCGGCCAGACGCAAAGCGCGCTCTTCACCCTCGGGAACAGCGGCACAGGCGGCGTCCACCTCCGCCGCCGAAATGCGCAGGTCCGACGCGGTCAGGGCCACACGGTCGAACCGCTCTGTCAGCTCCAGCAGGGCCGCATCGCCACGGGCCCGGACATCGGCAATGATCCCGGCGACGATGTCATCGACATCGACACTCTCTTCGCGCTTCTGGCCCAGAAGGGCCGCAAAGGCCGCCTCGAACCCGGCGTCACGACTGTTCAGAACTTCTGGCATGGCGGGTCTCCTTTGCGCCTCACATAGCGCCCGACCTTGGGACCAGCAATGCCGGCATCCCCCTCATCTCGCCAAAAATATCCCCGCCGGAGGCCCCGCTTGGCCCGCAGGGCCAAGCTCAGGGGGAATGCGGCGCAGGCGCGCAATCGTCAAACGGGACCATCCAGCGCCAAGATCATGAGGATCTCGACCACATATCCATGCTGCGCGGCCTGCCCCTAACTTCGGCCCCCAACTTCTGCCCCTAACCCTGAACGGACCATGGCACGGGGAAGTCGGGCGACGGGACCAATGCTGCAGCGGCGGTAGGCGACCCCTGCGCTCAGGACGCGGACGTCATAGGTCATTCCGGGTGGGAAGGGGTCCGGCGGGACGGGGCCGTATAGGGCCGGGTCACATCGCGCAGCACCACTTCCAGCACGGCCACATCGACCGCGATCACGCCATCCCCGGCCAGCGTCAGAAGAACGGTCCCCCGCCCCTCTTCCCCTGGCTCGAAGGTCACGGACAACAGCGACAGCACCGTATCGGCATCGCCCTTGGGCACGCCCTGGCTTCGGACCGCCTCGACCTCTTCGATGGTCAGCATCGTGCGGACCCGTTCGGGAAGACGGGTGCCGGCCTCCCAGCGGTAGCGGTTCACAAGGACGGCAAACCGCCGGTCCTTGGCCAGCCAGCGCATGTCGGATGCGGGAAAGATCGCGTCCTGGACCAGCGCCGACAGGACCGACAGATCCTCTGCGTCAAAAGCCTGAAGCCGCAGCGGCTTTTCCACTCCATCGTGAAAACTTGCGTCTTCGGTCATGATCCGGGCACCCGCTCAATGTCTGCGCCGACGGCGCGCAACTTGTCCTCGACATGCTCGTAGCCTCGATCCAGGTGGTAGACCCGGTTGACCTGGGTCTGCCCTTCGGCCGCCAGACCGGCAAGGATCAGCGACACGCTCGCCCGCAGATCCGTCGCCATGACCGGAGCGCCCTTGAGGCGGGGCACGCCCGTCACCCGGGCCTGCCCGCCGCTCACCTCGATCTCGGCCCCCATGCGCATCAGTTCCGGCGCATGCATGAAACGGTTTTCGAATATCCGCTCTTCCAGCAGGCTGGTGCCTTGGGCGGTGCAAAGCATCGCCATCATCTGGGCCTGCAGGTCGGTGGGAAAGCCGGGGAATGGCTCTGTCACTACATCCACCGCGCGGGTCAGCTCACCGCTGCGGCGGACCGTCAGGCCCGTCGCCGTCTCAGTCACCTCGACACCTGCCAATCGCAGCTTGGCCACGAAGGCCTCGACCAGGGCAATCCGCCCGCCCAGGCATTCGACCTCGCCCCCGGCGATGACCGGGGCCAGCATGTAGGTGCCCAGTTCGATCCGGTCGGTGACAACCCGGTGGGTCGCCCCACCCAGCCGGTCGACACCCTGAACCTCGATCCGCGATGTCCCATCGCCGTCGATCTGGGCGCCCATCCGACGCAGGCAGTCGGCAAGGTCGACGATCTCAGGCTCGCGGGCGGCGTTCTCGATCACGGTCGTGCCCTTGGCGAGGGTCGCAGCCATCAACACGTTCTCGGTCGCCCCGACAGAGGCAAAGCGCAGCGGCACCAACGCCCCTTTCAACCCGCCGGGGGCCTTGGCGTGAAGGTATCCGTCGCGCAACTCGATCTCGGCCCCAAGGGCGGTCAGGGCATCGATATGAATGTCCATAGGGCGCGCACCGATGGCGCAACCGCCCGGCAAAGACACGACCGCCTCGCCCAGCCGCGCCAGCAGCGGACCAAGGACAAGGTTCGACGCCCGCATCTTGCGAACGATGTCGTAATCCGCCCGCGCACCGTTCAACCCGTGTGACGACAGGGCCAAAACCTTGCCGCCTTGCATCGACGACACTTCGGCCCCCAGCGATTGCAGCAGCAGGGTCATCGTCTTGATGTCGCTCAGCCGGGGGGCATTCGTCAGGGTCAACGGCTCTTCGCTCAGCAGCGTCGCCGGCATCAGGGTCAGACAGGCGTTCTTGGCCCCGGCAATCGGGATTTGCCCGCTAAGGGGTCGCCCGCCCCTGACGATGATTGAATCCATGCCTAGCTGTCCTCTGCCTCTTGGGTCGAGGCGGTCTGCGCCGCCTGTCCCGTCGTTGCCTGTCCTGTCGTTTTTGCCTTGGCGGCGGCCTGCGCCTTGCGCCGGGCAATGTTGACTTTGAGAGCGGCCTTGAGCCGCTCTTTACGATCCTCCGCGCGGGGCGGGTTTTGACGGGGTGTTTTCATGATAACGGTGATACTGTGCCTTGGGCGCACCGTCCAGCCGAGGCGGGTTTGTCGCGCGATCTGATGCCGAACGCAGTCCCGCCCGTGAAATGGGCACAAAAGCTCTTGCACTCCGACACCGGACTTGTAAAAGGCCGCTCACGCGCTGCAGTAGCTCAGTGGTAGAGCACTCCCTTGGTAAGGGAGAGGTCGGGAGTTCAATCCTCCCCTGCAGCACCATCCCCAAATCCCTCGATATGTTGCTCTGGACGTGGCCTAGGGGCGTGTAGGTTGTGCTTAGAAGTTGGTCGCCTGCTCCGGTCGTCGTCCGGCCACCCCCAACGCCCGCTCCAGCGCGATCCCCAGCGACAAGAGGCGGCCTTCGTCAAACAGCCTGCCCCAAAGGGAAATCCCCTGCGGCACCTCGAAAAGCGGTGCCTCGGTGGCGTCCGATATTGGCACCGGCCCATCCATAAGCGTCCGGCGGTCCCGCGTTGGATACCGGTTGAAGCCGGCCCTCAAATGCAGACAGGGGTGCCCGGTAAAGTTCGACGCCACAAGCATTGGCCCAGTCTCGAACGGTCCCACCATCGCGTCGACCTGCGCAAACACCCCTTCAAGCGCCTGCATCGCCAAAAGGCGCACGCGATCCGCCTGCACCACATCAACGGCCGAGATGAAACGCGCCTTGCGGAAGGTGTTGGGCCATGCGGCATCGTCCTGCCAAGTCAGGGTGTCATCCAGCCCGGTTTCGGTCAGATCGGCAAAGGCGGCTGCCGCTTCGGCAAACAGGATCAGCATCAAGGCGTCCCATGGCAGGTCAGGCAGGGCGACAGGCACCACCTCGACGCCAAGGTCCCGCACCGCGGCAAGCGCTGCCCGGTCCACGTCCGTCGCGCCCTCTTCAAAGGCCGCAGGCAAATAGCCGACCTTCATTCCCTCTAATGATGTCGTAATATCAAAATGGAATACTGCATCGATACTGCCACGGTCGTTCCCATCGCCTCCATTCAGGGCCTCCAGCACAAGGGCGCAATCCTCTACCCCCCTTGCGATGGGCCCGACCTTGTCGAGGCTCCAGCACAGCGCCATGGCCCCGGCCCGGCTGACCCTTCCATAGGTCGGGCGCAGGCCGGTCGTCCCACAGCGCTGCGAGGGTGAGGTGATCGAGCCGAGCGTTTCGGTCCCGATGGAAAAGGCGCAAAGCCCCGCAGCTGTGGCAGAGGCGGACCCGGCACTGGACCCGCTTGACCCTTCCTCAACGTTCCAGGGGTTTCGGGTCGTCCCCCCGTACCAGATATCACCATAGGCCAGCGCCCCCAGGGTCGTCTTGCCCAACAGGACCGCGCCCGCCGCGCGCAGTTTCTGCACGATTGCCGCGTCGGCGTCCGGCAGGCGGTCCCGAAACGGCTCCGCCCCCCATCCGGTCGCTATGCCCTTGGTGTCGAACAGGTCCTTCAGGCCATAGGGCAGTCCGTGCAGCGGCCCAAGACTGCGCCCGGCGGTGGTCAGGGCGTCCATTCCGTCAGCCTCGGCCAGTGCCAGATCGGCGGTCACCGTGGCCCAGCACTTCAAGACGGGATCAAGGGCCGCGATGCGGGCCAGATAAATCTCGGTCAGGCGACGGCTGGTCAACTGGCCCGTGTGGATCCAATAGCCAAGTTCCGGGACCGAGGCAAAAGCGATATCCTCGTCGCTGTCAGGCAAAGAGCGGCTGATCACAGAGCCGGTGACACCCCGCGCGGTCGGCATCGTGAACCCCGGCGGCCTTGGATCGAACCGGCTGGCCGGGGCAGCGCTGTTTGGCAACGATACCTCGCGGAGGGATTGGGCCATGCCGATCTGATCGTCGATGTTCCCCGCCATCTGCCGCCGTTCTGCCGCGGTCAGAGCCAAGCCCAAAAGCGCCTCTGCCGCCTCGATCTGCGCGATTGTCACCTGACTGCCTGCCATCGCCTGCTCCTTCGCATTTGCCTGGCTGCCCGTTTTCGGATCGACAAATCCGGGATGCCTTGCCTATGGTGACCCTCGCCGCCATGCCGCACCAGAGGCAAGTCCGAAAAAGAGTGCCCTTTTTACCTGTTTTTGCCCCTTGTCCGTCAGGACGGCGCTAGACCGCGCGCCAGCCTGCACGCAACCTGAGAAAAGCACAGGACCGCCATGCAAGACATTGAAATCATTGACCCAGCCTTCAGCCATTTTGTCATGCACAACGCACCGCTGCAAAAGCTGGCATCGGGGTTCGACTGGGTCGAGGGACCGGTCTGGTTTGGCGATGCGGACTGCCTGCTGTTTTCAGACATTCCCAACAACCGGATCATGCGCTGGGGACCGACAAGCGGGCTAAGCACCTACCGGGCACCATCGAACTATGCCAACGGACATACCCGCGACAGACAGGGGCGGTTGGTGTCCTGCGAACATGGCACCCGCCGGGTGACCCGGACCGAACATGACGGCAGCATTACCGTCATCGCGGACAGCCATGACGGCAAGCGCCTGAACTCACCCAACGATGTCGTGGTCGCGTCGGACGGGGCGATCTGGTTCACCGATCCGCATTATGGGATTATGACCGATTACGAAGGCTACCGGGCCGAACAGGAACAGCCCTGCCATGTCTACAGGGTTGATCCCAGTGGCACGATCAAGGCGGTTATCACCGACATGATGTGCCCCAACGGGCTGGCCTTTTCACCCGACGAATCCCTTCTCTACGTGGCCGATACCGGACGCATGTACTCGGACGATCCGCAGCATATCCGGGTCTATGATGTGTCGGGGGGCAGCGCCTTGAACGGGCGGCATTTCCACACAATCGACACAGGCTGCGCCGATGGCATCCGGCTGGACCGCGATGGCAACGTCTGGTCCTCGGCAGGCGACGGGGTGCATTGTATCGCGCCAGACGGGCACCTGATGGGCAAGATCAAGGTGCCCGAGGTCGTGTCCAACATCTGCTTTGGCGGACGCGCCAAGCATCGCCTCTATATCACTGGCACAACAAGCCTTTACGCAATCACCTTGAACCGCAACGGAGTACAGATACCGTGACAGACCCCACCACCGGACCCGCAGAGATCGGCCTGATCGGCCTTGGCACCATGGGGGCGGCTCTGGCGCTCAATATCGCGGACAACGGCTTTGACATTGCGGTCTGGAACCGGACCACCAGCGTCACCCACAGCTTTGCCAAGGAGGCGGGTGATCTGGCCCCGCGCATCACGCCGACCGACAGTCTCGAGGCGCTTGTGGCCGCCATCCGCAGGCCCCGCGCCATCATCCTTATGGTCCCCGCCGGTGAGGCTGTAGATCAGCAGATCGCGGCCCTGCGCCCGCTTCTGGACCCCGATGACCTGATCATCGACGCGGGCAACGCCAATTTCCACGACACCAACCGCCGCGCCCGGGCGGACGACGGGCCGTTCCTTGGCATCGGTGTTTCGGGCGGCGAAGAAGGCGCCCGCCACGGCCCATCCATCATGGGCGGTGGTAAGAAGGCGTATTGGGACCGGGTGTCCCACATCCTGACCGCCATCGCCGCCGATTTCGAAGGCACGCCCTGCGCCACCTGGATGGGTGAGGAAGGGGCCGGGCATTTCGTCAAGGCTGTGCACAACGGGATTGAATACGCCGACATGCAGATGATCGCTGAGGTTTACGGCATCATGCGCGACGGCATGGGGATGGAGGCCAGCGCCATTGCCGAGGTCTTTGAGACGTGGAACAAGGGACCTTTGCAGTCTTACCTCATTGAAATATCCGGCAAAGTCGCCGCCGCCGCCGATCCGCGTACTGGCGGGCCCATGCTCGACGTGATCAAGGACGCCGCCGGGCAAAAGGGCACCGGCCGCTGGACCGTGATCGAGGCGCAGCATCTCGCCGCCCCCATCCCCGCGATCGAGGCGGCCGTGACTGCGCGCAACCTGTCGTCCCGCCTGCCTGAACGGCAGGAGGGCGAGGCCCTGTTCGGGGCTGCGCCCAAGGCTCTGGCAGCCGGCGTCCTGAAAACGGATGACCTTGAGAGGGCGCTGATGGCCGGCAAGATCCTGTGCTATGCGCAGGGCTTTGGCATGATCGCCGCCGCCTCTGACTCCTTTGGCTGGGCCCTGCCCTTGCCCGAGATCGCCAAGGTCTGGCGCGAAGGCTGCATCATCCGGTCGGCCATGCTTGACGATATGGCAGCAGCGCTTGCCGAGGATGCCGGGCGGAACCTGATGTTCGCCCCCTACTTTGCCGACCGGCTCAAGTCCAACCATGACGCCCTGCGGACCACGATGGCGCAATCGGCCTTGTCAGGCTTGGCAGCCCCTGCGCTGGCCTCGGGGCTGGCCTATTTCGACACCATGCGGACAGGGCGCGGCACGGCCAACATGATCCAGGGACAACGCGATTTCTTTGGCGCGCATGGGTTTGAGCGCATGGACGACGACAAGAAAGGCCATCACGGACCTTGGGGCGGGCACTACGTCTGAGGCGTCAAGAAAAAGGGGCCCCGCTTTGGGGCCCCGAGGTTCGCTGATCAGGCTCAGTTATTTGTACCGCCCGGTTTTTTGCCTGCGGCCCGATCCGCGTCAGAGGCGAGCGCACCCGCCCCGGAACTTGTCGCTCAGGAATTTTCGCGAAAATTCCTGAGCTTGTGTCGTCGCCTTAATTCAAAATCTTAACTAAGATTTTGAGGCTCAGCTGCACCCGCTGGTTCCGCCGCAGGTGTTGCACTTCATGCAGGTGCCATTGCGCACCAGCGTGTAGTTGCCACACTCGCCGCACGGATCGCCTTCGTAGCCCTGCATCTTGGCCTTGTCGCGGGCTGTGATCCCCACAGTCCCCGAGGCCATGGCAGTCTCGCTTGAGGTCGTGACGGAAGGCACCATCGTCGCGATGGCCGCCATCGGATCGGACGCGATATCGAATGCCATCGCCCCCATGCCGCCCTGCATCACCATCAGCTCTTGCGGAACCCGCTTGCGCAGATACCCGGTCGAGCTGATCTGCTTGAGGACCTCAAGCGACTTGTTCGCGGCAGTCTCGCTTGGTGGGCGGATGTTGGACACACCCTCTTCTTCGCCCCGGCCGAGATCGTCGAACGAATGACCTTCTGGCTTTACGTGGGCCAGATCGGTCCGGTCGAGGTAGCTGACCGCCAGTTCGCGGAAGATGTAGTCCAGGATCGAGGTCGCCTGCTTGATCGAGTCGTTGCCCTGCACCATGCCGGCAGGCTCGAACTTGGTGAAAGTGAAGGCGTCCACGAACTCCTCCAGCGGCACCCCGTATTGCAGGCCAACCGACACTGCGATGGCAAAGTTGTTCATCATCGCCCGGAAGCCCGCGCCTTCCTTGTGCATGTCGATGAAGATCTCACCCAGAGAGCCATCCTCATATTCGCCGGTCCGCAGGTAGACCTTGTGACCGCCGACCATCGCCTTTTGGGTATAGCCCTTGCGGCGCTGGGGCATCTTTTCCCGCTCGCGGTTGCGGATTTCCTGGATGATGACTTTCTCGATAATCTTCTCGGCCAAGACTTCCGCCTTGGCCTGAGGCGTACCCGAGGCCAGGGTTTCGGCGGCATCTTCATCGTCTTCGATCAGGGCAGAGGCCAGCGGCTGCGACAGCTTTGACCCGTCGCGATAGAGGGCGTTCGCCTTGATCCCAAGGCTCCAGGACAACTCGTAAGCCTTCTGGCAATCCTCGATCGTAGCATCGTTGGGCATGTTGATCGTCTTTGAGATCGCGCCCGAGATGAACGATTGGGCTGCCGCCATCATGTAGATGTGGCTGTCGACGTTCAGGAACCGCTTGCCCTTTTTTCCGCAGGGGTTGGCGCAGTCAAAGACCGAGTAGTGCTCGACCTTCAGGTGCGGCGCCCCTTCCAGGGTCATCGTGCCGCAGACATGGTCGTTGGCGGCGTCGATGTCGGCGCGGCTAAAGCCCAGATGGCGCAGCAGGTCGAAAGTGGGGTCATTCAACTTGGCCATGGGGATGCCCAGGGTCCGGGTGCAGAACTCTTCGCCAAGGGTCCACTGGTTAAAGACAAAGCGGATGTCAAAGGCCGACGGCAGAGCTGCCTCGATCTTTTCCAGCTCGGCCGGGCCAAAGCCGTGGCCGATCAGGGCGGTGTGATTGATGCCGGGGGCATTGCCAAGCGTGCCGTGGCCGACGGCATGGCTGACAATCTCTTCGATCTGGGCCGAGCCATAGCCCAGTTTTACGAGGGCTGCCGGAACCGAGCGGTTGATGATCTTGAAGTAGCCGCCACCGGCCAGCTTCTTGAACTTTACCAGGGCAAAGTCAGGCTCGATCCCGGTGGTGTCGCAATCCATGACCAGACCGATGGTGCCGGTCGGGGCAATGACGCTGACCTGTGCGTTGCGGTAGCCATGCTGTTCCCCAAGGGTCAGCGCCTCGTCCCAAGTCGATTTGGCCAAGGCGATCAGCCGCTGATCGGGGCAATTGGCATGGTCCAGCGGAACCGGCGGCACCGCCAGGTCCTCGTAGCCATCGGCATTGCCGTAGGCGGCGTTACGGTGGTTGCGGATGACCCGCAGCATATGGCTGCTGTTGCGCTGGTAGCCCGAGAAGGCGCCCAGCTCTCCGGCGATCTCGGCAGAGGTCGCGTAGGAGACGCCGGTCAGGATCGCGGTCAGCGCCCCGGCCATGGCCCGGCCTTCTGCGGAATCGTAGCCAAGACCCATGTTCATCAGCAGGCCGCCGATGTTGGCATAGCCAAGACCAAGGGTGCGGAAGTCGTAGGACAGCTGCGCGATTTCCTTGGAGGGGAACTGCGCCATCATCACGCTGATTTCCAACGTCAGGGTCCAGAGCCGGGTGGCATGCATGTAGTCCTCGACCTGGAACTCACCATTCTTGTGGAAAGTCAGCAGGTTCATCGAGGCCAGGTTGCAGGCCGTGTCGTCCAGGAACATGTACTCAGAGCAAGGGTTCGATCCGCGGATCGCCCCATCCTCGGGGCAGGTGTGCCAGGCGTTGACAGTGTCGTGGTACTGGATGCCGGGATCGGCACAGGCCCAGGCGGCGTGGCCGACCTGCTCCCACAGATCGCGGGCTTTGATGGTCTTGGCGACGGTGCCGTCGCGGCGGTTCAGAAGCTCCCAGTCGCCATCCTGCTCGACGGCCTTGAGGAAGGCGTCGGTCACGCGGATGGAGTTGTTGGAGTTCTGGCCAGACACGCTTGCGTAGGCTTCGGAATCCCAGTCGGTGTCATAGGTCGGGAATTCGATCGAGGTATGGCCCTGCTTGGCGTAGTCCAGCACCCGCTTGACGTAAGTGTCGGGGATGGCGACCTTCTTGGCCTCGCGGATAGCGTCCTTGAGGGCCATGTTGATCTTGGGATCATAGGCCGCCTCAACAGCGCCGTCCCAGGACTTGATGGCGGCAAAGATACCGTTGAGCTTTTGTTCATGCATCTTGGAGCCGGCGACGATGGACGCCACCTTTTGCTCTTCTAGAACCTTCCAGTTGATGAACTGTTCGATATCGGGGTGGTCGGCATCGACAATGACCATCTTGGCAGCGCGGCGGGTGGTGCCGCCCGACTTGATTGCACCGGCTGCCCGGTCACCGATCTTGAGAAAGCCCATCAGGCCCGACGACTTGCCGCCGCCCGACAGTTTCTCGCCTTCGCCACGCAACATCGAGAAGTTGGTGCCGGTGCCAGAGCCGTACTTGAACAGACGCGCCTCACGAACCCACAGGTCCATGATGCCGCCCTCGTTGACCAGATCGTCCTGGACGCCCTGAATAAAGCAGGCATGCGGCTGGGGATGCTCGTAAGACGAGGTGGAGCGGGTCAGCTTGCCGGTCTTGTAGTCCACATAGTGGTGACCCTGCGCCGGGCCGTCGATGCCGTAGGCCCAATGCAGGCCGGTGTTGAACCACTGAGGCGAGTTCGGGGCCGCCATCTGTCCGGCCAGCATGTGACGCATCTCGTCGTAGTAGGCACGCGCGTCATCCTCGGTGGTGAAATAGCCACCTTTCCAGCCCCAGTAGGTCCAGGCCCCGGCCAGACGGTCGAACACCTGCTTGGCGCTCGTCTCGCCGCCAAAGGTCGCACCTTCGGCAGGAACGCTGCGCCACAGGAACTCGGGCACGCCCTTTTCACGCACGGGCTTGAGGTCAGAGGGGACACCAGCCTTGCGGAAATACTTTTGCGCGATGACGTCAGAGGCGACCTGGCTCCACTTGGCCGGAACCTCGAGCGTGTCGAGCTTGAACACAACGGTGCCATCGGGATTGCGGATCTCGGATACGGCGGTGCGGAAGTCGATGCCCGCGTAGGCGTCTCTACCCTTGGTGGTGAAATTGCGTTCGATTTTCATCGCTCTTGCCCCTCTGTACGCCGTCGTTGCGGCGCCTGTTGTCCCAGCAGCACTCTACGTGCCGCACCTTGCCTGCCGGACGAGCGCGGTAGCGCTCCACACAGAATCGGACCAAACACTATATGTTGGTGGCCTTCGCCCCCCGAAGACCCCGCAAGACCTTCCAATCGTGTTGTGGTAACCCAGCCCGTGCCATCAAAACACTACATGTAGTACGTCTCTCGTCGGCTTGCACAAACTGACCTATCCAGCGGTGGGGGGTCAACGGCTTTTTCCTACTAGATGATGTATTTTTCTTATTGACGTCACAAAGAGGTCGACCCGGCCGCCGCCCCTCCCGATTCATCCCAAGACTTGTCCACAGACAGACCGCGCGTTCCTGCTTTTCTGACCGGTGTGGGGAAATTTGATTACCCTATACAAGGTTATCCCCAAAGGCTCAGTCACAGGGTGAAGGCGGTATCCAGCGCCCCGTCTTGTTGCGCGACTCACCCCGGGCACAAACCGTCCCTTTCGCAGCAGGCTCCGGTGTGCCACGCTTGCCACAAGCAACAGGATTGCATCGTGCGTCTTATCGTTCTGACCCTTTTGACCGGACTGGCCGGATGCGCAGCTGCGCCTATCCTGCCACCACCCGGCGCAGGCGCACAAAGTGCGCTTTTTGAAAACTATCCAGACAATCTGCTGGCCGCCGCTCGGGCAGCCTGTTCCGGCCCCTTGCAGACTGCACGCATCCAAAGACCTGATGGGGTGATCTGCGAAACCTTGCCTACGCCAGAGGCCGCCGCCGCCCTCATCGTTGAGCACAATGGAACAGTCGAAGAATTACCGTCCTATATCATACGGTTCCACGTGGTTGATGACACCGCAGGCACAATCGTCGTTGTCGACAACTATATCCGGGTCCCGCAGCGCGACGGAATGGTGGTTCAGGTCCGCCTGGAAGACGAGGGCGTGACGCAATCAGTCAGGGCGCTTTTGGCGGCAGCCGGCGGCACATTGCTTGCAACGCCCAATCCTTAGGCACGGAACGAGACAACAGGATCGACGGACCGCAACATCCTACACGAAAACAGCCTTGTTGGCCAATGCCCAGACAAAGGGCACAGCAAGACTCGATTTATGAAGATTGGTCGGGGCGGAGAGATTCGAACTCCCGACCCTCTGTTCCCAAAACAGATGCGCTACCAGACTGCGCTACGCCCCGAACCGACGCCCTCATAGGACGCCCGAAAGGAATTGAAAAGCCCTAAGGCGACGTCGTCTCACACGGAAGGACCGCATTGGGGCCAAATATGGGATGCTGCATCACATCGCCCGGCTCAATACCGAGGCGGGATGCCATACCACCATTGATCTCCAGAACGAATTGCACACCTGGCCCACCATCAATGGTGGTTTCATCCAACGGGATGGCATTCTCATGCACCGTCAGAATAGTCCCGTCAGGACTGGTGAAGAGCATATCCAGTGGGATCAGCGTGTTGCGCATCCAGAAGGTCGCCCGCTGCGGGGCCTCATAAGCAAATAGCATGCCTTCCAAGGTGCCCATCTGTTCGACGAACATCAGGCCACGACCTCGCAACTCGGGGGTATCGGCGATAGTTACCTTGAAACTGGCTTGCCCCCACTCCCCTTTCACCAGAACGCGATCGGCCGAGCAGGCGGCCTGGGCGTCTATCGCGCCCATGACCTGTGTGCCCAGAACAACAACAGTCCCGAGCAAAACGGATCGGATCATTCGGCCGAATCTCCGGCCGACCCACCAGGCGTCCTCATGCCAACATCCCAGGCCAGAACCTCGGCTGCCATGCGACCCCGGCGGCCCTCGATGACGCGCAGGCAGACCGCCTCGCCCGGGCTGAGATCCGCAAAACCGGACTGGCGCAAAACCTCGATATGCACGAACACATCCTCTGACCGGCCAAACACGTTGGCAAACCCGAAACCCTTGGTCTTATCAAACCACTTCACCCGAGCCGGCTCAAGAGGGCGCGAGGCGATGTATTCGGGATCCTGTTCGGCGATATCCGACAGACCGCCGCCAAGCGGAGTGTCCGGGGGCGCAATCGACAGGACTTCATAGGCCTGAATGCCACGTTCGGTCTTCTGCACAATCAACGTTATGCCCGAACCGTCGGCCAGCGAGCTCTGCCCAAAGTTGCGCAGCACGTTGGCATGCAACAGAATGTCCGGGCCACCCTCGTCAGCGATGACAAAACCAAAACCTTTGGCGGGGTCGAACCACTTAACGCGGCCTGCAACGGTGCGACGTTCGTCGTCATTTTCCAATATTGTCATACTCATTCTTCCCAGCCTTGGCTGAAATATCTGATGCCGCGGCTCTACAAATTAATCAGTTTAGGGCATGTTTATATAGGTTGTTCAAGCCCGGTTATTCACGAAGCGCCAAATTCAGGGGTTCAACCGTGTGGTTTTCCACCCACTATCGACGGTCGCCCGCTCCCACCTGATCCGATCATGCAGGCGGAAGGCACCGTCCTGCCAAAACTCGATCTCAAGAGGAACGATCCGGAAGCCTCCCCAAAAGGGCGGCCGGTCCGGATTGGGTCCCTTTGTCGCGGTCACGCGGGTCACCTCTGCCATCAGGGCAGCGCGCGACGACAGTGGCTGAGACTGGCGCGAGGCCCAGGCGCCAAGACGCGACTGAAGCGACCGCGAGGCGTAATAGGCATCCGCCTTCGGGCCGTCCTCGCGGCTGACAAACCCGCGAACCCGAATCTGCCGGGCGAGGGACTTCCAGTGCATGACAAAGGCGGCCTTGCCCGAGGCAGCGATTTCCTGCCCTTTGCGGCTGTCGTAGTTGGTGTAGAACACGAAGGCCGCAGGCTCGATTTCCTTAAGAAGGACCATGCGGACGTTCGGAAGGCCATCAGCGTCAACCGTTGCAAGCGCAATCGCGTTGGGATCGTTAGGCTCTGTCGCCTCGGCCTCGGCTAGCCAGGCGCGGGCCTGATCGAATGGGTCACCATCGGTCATCATACCAAAATCCCCTCTTAACAATACCGCTGAGCATAATTCGTGTCCGTCAATACGGCGGTTAGAATACCAGTATTTCGGTCATTGGCAACGATCATACTCAGCAGCTCTCTTCTTGCAGTCTTGCTTGATGCAGCCTTGGCAATCGCCTACACGACAACCAACAAGCAGTTCGGAAACCCCGATTGCAGCGAGAAAGGGGCATTTGTATGACATTGTCTTTGATGCAGGGCAAACGCGGCCTGATTATGGGTCTGGCAAATGACAAGTCCATCGCCTGGGGCATCGCAAGGGCCTGCGCTGCGGCGGGGGCCGAACTTGCCTTCTCGTATCAGGGGGACGCACTGCTCAAGCGGGTGACCCCGCTGGCGGCCGAGGTTGGGTCAGACATCGTGCTGCCCTGCGACGTCGGGGACGAAGCTTCGATCGACGCGCTCTTTGCGGCATTGGAAGAACGCTGGGGCAAACTGGACTTCATCGTCCATGCGATTGGCTTCTCCGACAAGAACGAATTGCGGGGCCGTTACGTCGATACATCGAGGTCCAACTTCCTGATGTCGATGGACATTTCGGTCTACTCCTTTACCGCCGTGGTCAAGCGGGCGGAAAAGATGATGACGGATGGCGGCTCTTGCCTAACGCTCACCTACTATGGCGCAGAGAAGGTGATGCCGCACTATAACGTCATGGGCGTCGCCAAGGCCGCGCTCGAAGCGTCTGTGCGCTACCTGGCCGAGGATCTGGGAAAAAAGAACATCCGGGTCAACGCCATCTCGGCTGGAACGATCAAGACCCTGGCAGCCTCGGGCATCGGGGACTTCCGGCTGATCATGCGGTGGAACGAATACAACTCACCCCTGCGGCGGACTGTCACACAGGAAGAGGTCGGTAAATCGGCACTCTACCTCCTGTCCGATCTTGGCAGCGCCGTAACCGGTGAGGTCCACCACGTGGACGCTGGCTACCACGTCGTGGGAATGAAGGCGGTCGATGCCCCGGACGTTACCAAGGACTAGACTTGTTGCCCGTCCGGTCGCGGCGAAGACCACTGCTACAGACCCAAAGTAGACGCTGATCCAAAGGAGATGCCCATGGCCCCAGACACCCGCTTGCCACACGAAAAGGGCTTTCACATCAGTTGGGACCAGATCCACAGAGACAGTCGGGCGCTCGCCTGGCGGCTTGACGGACACGGACCGGACAACGGCGCCTGGCGGGGGGTCGTGGCCATCACCCGTGGCGGCATGGCCCCGGCAATGATCGTGGCCCGTGAACTGGACATCCGGACGGTCGACACCATCAGTGTCAAAAGCTACGACCACCAATCCCAGGCCGAAGCAAAGGTGCTGAAATCACCGGATGCGGACTTCATGGGCGATGGAACCGGCATCCTGATCGTCGATGACCTTGTCGACACGGGAAAGACCCTCGAACTGGTCCGGGCCCGATACCCGATGGCCCATTTCGCCACCGTCTATGCAAAGCCACAGGGCCGGCCCCAGGTGGATACCTTCATCACCGAAGTCAGCCAGGATACCTGGATCTTCTTCCCTTGGGACATGGCGCTGCAATACGTCGAACCCTATCGCGGGAAAGATTAAGCCGGAGCCTCCGGCGGGAGTATTTCGGACAGAGCGAAGAGAAGCGATCCTGCATTCGCTCTGTCGAAAATACTCCCGCCGGAGGCCATCCTGACCAAAGACTTGCGCCGAAGGCGCGCAATTTGGAAAACGCCATGACCTTGCCCATGACTCCGCCGCGTACTGCCACGACATTTGCCCCCCCGGTCATGGAGGCGCGCCGCTGGTTGGAGGGTGTCGCGTTTCCGGAAGATCGCCCTTTGATCAACGTCAGCCAGGCAGCGCCCGTTGACCCGCCCCCGCAGGTCATGCTGCAGGCCATAGCCGAAACGGTGCTCACCGATCCCGAGGCGCATCTTTATGGACCCGTTCTGGGCCTCCCTGCCCTGCGCGCCGCCGTTGCCGAAAGGTGGAGCCGGGATTACGCGGGCGCCATCTCCCCATCCCAGGTTGCCATAACTTCGGGGTGCAACCAGGCCTATGCTGCGGCCTTGATGACCCTTTGCGCCGAAGCGGATGAGGTGATTCTGCCCGTCCCCTACTATTTCAACCACCGCATGTGGAATGACATGGCGGGCATTACCACTGTGCCCCTCGCCACCGGTCCCGGCCTGATCCCCGAAGCCACGGCCGCCGAGGCGCTGATCACGCCGCGCACCCGCGCCATCGTGTTGGTCAGCCCGAACAATCCGGCAGGTGTGGAGTATCCGGCAAGCACCTTACGCGCGTTTTACGATTTGGCTCGCAAGCATGGGATCGCCTTGATCGTCGATGAGACCTACCGCGATTTCGACAGCCGCCCAGGCGCGCCGCATGACCTTTTTGCTGACCCCGATTGGGACATGACGCTTATCCAGCTTTATTCCTTTTCCAAGGCCTACCGCCTCACGGGCCACCGCGTGGGCGCCATCACGGCAAGTGCGGCGCGGCTGGCCGAGGTCGAAAAGTTTCTCGATACTGTTGCGATATGCCCTAACCAAATCGGCCAGCGCGCCGCCCTCTGGGGCATGACCAACCTTGGTCAGTGGCTCGCCGGGGAGCGCGCCGAAATCATGGATCGTCGCGCCGCTATCGAAGAGGGCTTTCCCCGCCTTGCCGCCAAGGGCTGGCGCCTTTTGGGTGTGGGTGCCTATTTCGCCTATGTGGAGCATCCCTTTGCCATCCCCTCGGATGAAGTTGCCAGGCGTCTTGTGGCCCAGGCAGGTGTCCTGTTGTTGCCGGGTACCATGTTCATGCCCCCCGAGGTGCCGGGCGGGGATCGCCAGTTGCGCATTGCCTTCGCCAATATCGATCGAGCGGGAGTCGGTGATCTCTTTGATCGCCTCGCCTCGGTTGCGCTCTGAGCCTTGCACCCTGCCCTTTGCCCGCATATTGAAGGCAGACCTGAAATTCGACCTGGGAACAGCATCTAGATGGCAAAACGGCAAGACAGCAGAATTGGCGTCTGGGTTATCCTTATCCTGCTATTCGTGGGTCTTATCGGATTTGGCGCGACCAACCTCTCCGGAACGATCCGAAGCATTGGCACGGCGGGCCAGAAGGAGATTGGGGTGCAGGCCTATGCCGACGCCCTGTCCCAGCAGATCGATGCCTTTTCCGCGCAGATCGGCGCCCCGCTCAGCTTTCCCCAGGCCCAGGCCTTCGGCATTGATCGTGCCGTTCTAGGCCAGGTTGTCGCCGCGGCTGTTCTGGACAATGAGGCCCACCAGCTTGGCCTTTCTGTGGGGGATGCCCGCGTCCGCGACCGGGTCTTGCAGATCCCTGCCTTCCAGGGCCTATCCGGGTCCTTTGACCGGGAGGCCTACCGCTTTACCCTTGACCGTCGTGGCATGACCGAGGCCGAGTTCGAAGCAAATCTGCGCGACGAGATTTCCCGCTCTCTCTTGCAGGCGGCCGTCATCGGCGGCACCCCGGAACCGACCGCCTATGCCGAGGCGCTCGTGGCCTTTATCGGTGAGCGCCGCAGCTTTACCTGGGCGCCCGTGACCGACTCGATCCTGACCCGGCCTTTGCCCGAACCGACCGAGGCTGACCTGCAGGCCCAGTACGACGCCAACCCGGATGCCTATACCCTGCCGGAAGTCCGCAAGATCACCTATGCTTGGCTGTCGCCGGACATGATCCACGACACTGTTCCCGTCGACGAGCAGGCGATCCGTGACCTCTATGACAGCCGCATCGCCGAATACGTCCAGCCCGAGCGCCGCTTGGTCGAGCGACTTGTCTTTGGCGACGATGCCCAGGCCATAGCCGCCGCCGAAAGGCTGGGCGCGGGCGACGTCGACTTTGACACGCTTGTCACCGACAGGGGTCTGGACCTTACGGATGTGGATCTTGGCGACGTTGCCATTGGCGACCTTGGTGCAGCCGGTGAGCCCGTCTTTGCGGCCACCCCGGGCGACGTTGTCGGCCCCGTCCTCACCAGCCTTGGGCCCGCCCTGTTTCGCATGAATGCCATCCTCTCTGCCGAAGAAGTGACCTTTGACGAGGCCGCCCCCGACCTGCGGGCCGAACTGGCCCGTGATCGCGCCCGTCGCGTTATCGCGGTGGCAACTTCTGACATTGCTGACCTTCTGGCCGGCGGTGCCACGCTTGAGGACCTGGCCGAGCGTACCGATATGGACTTGGGCCGGATTGACTGGTCCGATGCCGATAGCGAAGGTATCGCGGCCTATGACAGCTTCCGTGAAGCCGCAGCCACCGCCGCGCCGGGCAGCTTTCCCGAGCTGGTCGAAATGGCTGACGGCGGTGTCTTTGCCCTGCGCATCGACGAGATTGTTCCCCCCACCTTGCAGCCTTTGGAGGCCGTGCGCGAGCAGGTCATTTCGGACCGCGCCATGACCGCCACTGCCGAGGCCGTGCGCGCTCAGGCAGAGCGAATCGCCACTGCCCTTGAGGCCGGTCAGTCTTTTGAGGACTTTGGCCTTCTGCCGACCACCGAGACCGGTTTGATCCGTCGCGAGTTCCTGGCAGGCACCCCTCAGGGCTTTATCTCGCAGGTTTTCGAGATGGAGGTGTCACAGGCCCTATCGATTTCGGATCCCAGCGGTTTGACCGTCGTCGTCCGTCTGGACAGAGTCGATCCCGCGGACCCCGCAGACCCTGCCATGGTTGCCGAACGCTCGGCCATTGCAGAGCGGGCGGGAAGTGGCATTGCCCAGGATGTCTACGGGGCCTTTGCCGGGGCCGTGCAGGCCCGGACCGATGTCAGGTTGGATGAAGCTGCAATCGCGGCTGTGAATACGAACTTTCAGTAACATGGCCCTGCTTCCCGAATATGATGGTTTCCGCGAGGGCTATGAGGCCGGCCGCAACCAGGTGGTCTATACCCGGCTGGCGGCAGATCTGGACACGCCCGTCTCTCTGATGATGCGCCTTGCCGGGGCCGGCAAGAATGCCTTCATGTTGGAGAGCGTGACCGGGGGTGAAGTTCGGGGCCGCTATTCCATCATCGGGTTCAATCCTGATCTGGTCTGGGAGTGTCAGGGCAAGACGGCCCGGATCAACCGCTCTGCCCGGTTTGACGAAACAGCGTTTGAACCTGAAACGGTTGGCCCGCTGGAAAGCCTTCGCGCGCTTCTGGCGGAAAGCCAGATCGATCTGCCCGATGGATTGCCCGGGGCGGCTGCCGGATTGTTCGGCTACCTTGGCTATGACACCATTCGCCTTGTCGAGAACCTGCCCAACGTGAACCCTGACCCTCTGGGATTGCCGGATGCGATCTTGCTGCGCCCCTCTGTGGTGGCCGTGCTGGACGGGGTAAAAGGCGAGGTGATCCTTGTCGCCCCCGCCTGGGCAAACTCGGGTCTGTCGGCCAAGGCAGCCTATGCACAGGCGGCAGAGCGTGTGATGGACGCCCAACGCGCGCTCGACCGCCCGGTCCCGACCGACAGCCGGACCTTGAACACCCCGATCCCGGACGAAGCGCCTGTGTCCAACTTTACCCCCGACGGCTACCGCGCGGCCGTCGAGGCGGCAAAGGAGTATATCCGGGCTGGCGACATTTTTCAGGTGGTTCCCTCGCAGCGCTGGACCCAGCCGTTTCACGAGCCGCCCTTTGCGCTCTATCGCTCGTTGCGGCGGACGAACCCGTCACCATTCATGTTCTTCTTCAATTTCGGGGGCTTCCAGGTTGTCGGTGCCTCGCCCGAGATCCTGGTTCGGGTCCTTGGACGAGAGATTACGATCCGTCCAATCGCCGGAACGCGCCCCCGTGGTGCCACCCCGGCCGAGGACAAGGCCAACGAGCTGGACCTGATGGCAGATCCCAAGGAACTGGCCGAGCATCTGATGCTGCTGGACCTTGGCCGCAACGACGTGGGCCGGGTGGCCAAGATCGGAACCGTCCGACCAACCGAGGAATTCATCGTCGAACGCTATTCCCACGTCATGCACATCGTGTCGAATGTGGTCGGCGAATTGTCGGACGAGCATGACGCCCTGTCCGCCTTCTTTGCTGGGATGCCTGCGGGCACCGTATCCGGGGCGCCAAAGGTTCGGGCGATGGAGATCATCGACGAGTTGGAGCCTGAAAAGCGTGGCGTCTACGGCGGTGGTGTCGGCTACTTTTCGGCCAACGGCGACATGGACATGTGCATCGCCTTGCGGACAGCAGTCCTTAAGGACGAAAAGCTTTATGTTCAGGCCGGTGGCGGCGTTGTCTATGACAGCGACCCCGAGGCGGAGTATCAAGAAACCGTCCACAAGTCGAACGCCCTGCGCCGGGCGGCGGCGGATGCCACGAGCTTCCGCCGGGACGGGTCAAACTAGCGCCCCCTTGGGCCAGCCCTCCGGGTCGGGCGAACCACACAAACGCTGCCCTAGGCTTGCGCCTTGCCTAGTCGCCCTTGAGCACCGCCGAGACGGGGGCAAAGGTGACGTCGCCTGCGCGGTTCGCTGTGCCCCACAGGATCAGGGCGGACAGGGTATCGGGCCGCACCCGCCCAACCAGGACGACCCCGCTTTGCTGGCGTGCCCGAAACGCTGCCTGATCCAGGAACCGGCGGATGACACGGGCATCCTGTCCCTCTGCATCCAGATCGCGGTAGATCACGCCCGCAGGAACACCCGCCGCTTCGGCAGAACGCAGCGCCATGTTCAGCCCCTGGGTCTGGGTGACAAGCCCCCTACCCTCTGCCACCAGGCGGGCCATGACCTGGTCCGTCGCCGCCCGTTCGGACTGAAGCCCGCCAGCACCCGCATCCAGAAGGCCGATGGCCTCGGGCACCGCTGCAAAGGCCGCCTCGAGCGTCACTTCAACATCGGTCGGCTGTGCGCCCTGAGGCAAGGTTGCCAGAGCGATCACTTCGACGCCCACGGCCCGATAAGCCTCCATCAGGACGGTGGCGCCGGGAGCATTGGCATCAAGCCCAACCGTGACCGGAAAGGGGATCGACGCCACCGCAGGCACCGCCGCATCGCCAAGCTGCCCATTGTCGACGAGAATCACCGAAAGTAGCGGCTTTCCTTCCGGGTTTTCATAGGGTGCGGCGAAACGGACATAGGCGGGCGCCTGCTCGGGCGTCTCGTCCACCTCTGCCGTCGGCCCGTCCGAACCGGGCGTTTGCGTCGCTTCGCTGTCGGGGCGGATGATGCGCACGGTCGACCCGCCACCCGGCAAAGTCGCGGCGTCCCCTTGCAGTGTGATGCGAGGCTCTGCCGACGTTTCGGGCGCTGGAGATGGCGTCAAAGGCAAGGCTTTGTCGATCTCGGGGGCCGTCATGGCCGGAACTTCCGTCCCGAAGCCACCCGTTTCGGGCGTATCGCTCACCGAAGGGGCCGCGCCGATTTCGCCCGCCGAGGGCTGGCCCGCGATGATTGTGTCGACCTGAGGTTGCCCGGCAGGATCCTGGGCGACCTGCGTGTCGCTGCCCTGATTGTCGAGTGTCGGATCAGGCGTGGTCAGTTCAGCCACCGGGGCGTCGCCGGATGTCTCGGGCGCAGATGTCACCTCGGGCACATCGGGGGCCGTGTCTTGTGCTACGGCAGCAGGCGCGGTCGGTGCATCGCTTGGCGGGGCAACGGCGGTGGATTCTGTCACAACCTCGACCCCGGCTTCGGTTTGTGGGGCGGTTAGGGCCTGACCGGCCGTCCCTGCCTGAATGGGTGCATCAGAAGCAACGGCCAAATCGGGGGCGCTGGTCGGAGCCGATGGCTGGGCGATATCCGGCAGGCTGCCTTCCGCCTGCGGGGACACCGGCAAGGCCGTATCGGCCTGTGGCAAAACTGTCGCGGCTTCGGGCACACCAACACCGGGGGCCTGGGACGGTTGCGGTGCTCCGCCTGGGTCCGTCATGCCACCGGGCGCAGCAGGAGTGTTCGCCGCGCTGATCGCGCCGCTGCCTGGCGCAAGGCCCGGCGCTTCGACAACCGGCAACTGAGGCGGCCGTGAACCGGCTGGTTGCTCTCCCACTAGGGATGCGACCGCCAAAACCACTGCTGAGACCAAAATGCCCCAGAGTCCTCCCGAAAGAATTCCTCGGATCACCTGCTCTGCCTCTTCTTCAATTGCCTGTGTCTGACCGTTGTTGGTCCTGCGGACCTTGACGTCGCGGGCGCTTGCGGCCCATGAATGGCCACAACTATACCGTCACAGCCCGCAAAGACGGTAGCCCCCAATTTGACCGATGAGCCGAAGATGCTGCTTCTGATCGATAATTACGACAGCTTTACCTACAATCTTGTCCATTACCTGGGCGAGTTGGGGGCCGAGGTTGCCGTGCACCGCAATGACGCTCTGGATGTGCAGGCTGCGATGGCCCTGCGCCCCTCGGGCATCGTATTGTCGCCCGGCCCCTGCGATCCCGCCCGCGCAGGCATTTGCCTCGCGCTGACTGCGGCAGCTGCCGAAACCCGCACGCCCCTGATGGGCGTGTGCCTTGGCCACCAGACCATCGGTGAGGCCTTTGGCGGCAATGTCGTGCGCTGCCACGAGATCGTGCATGGCAAGATGGGCACCATGCGGCACACCGGTCAGGGCCTGTTTGCGGGCCTTCCCTCACCGTTCGAGGCAACCCGTTACCATTCGCTGGTCGTCGACCGGGCCAGCCTGCCCGATGTGCTCGAGGTGACGGCCGAACTTGAGGATGGGACGATCATGGGCCTGCAACACAAGACCCTGCCGATCCACGGCGTCCAGTTCCACCCCGAAAGCATTCGGTCCGAACATGGGCACAAACTGTTGAAGAACTTTCTCGACATGGTTCCGGTGGCGGCATGAGCGACGCCCTAAAGCCCCTCATCCACGCCGCCGCCGAAGGCCCACTGACCCGCGAGCAGGCCGAACAGGCATTCACCATCCTGTTTGAGGGCGATGCCACGCCCAGCCAGATCGGCGGCTTTCTCATGGCGCTGCGCACCCGCGGCGAAACGGTTGGCGAATATGCCGCCGCCGCCGCTGTCATGCGGTCCAAGTGTAACGCGGTGAAGGCCCCCGAAGGCGCGATGGACATCGTGGGCACTGGTGGGGACGGCAAAGGCACGCTCAACATCTCGACCGCGACGGCCTTTGTTGTGGCGGGCGCAGGCGTGCCGGTGGCCAAGCATGGCAACCGCAACCTGTCGTCCAAGTCGGGCGCGGCGGATGCCCTGGGCCAGATGGGCGTCGATGTGATGGTCGGTCCTGCCGTTGTCGAACGGGCCCTGAAAGAAGCTGGCATCGGGTTCATGATGGCCCCGATGCATCATCCGGCCATCAAGCATGTGATGCCCACAAGGGCAGAGCTTGGGACGCGGACGATCTTTAACATCCTTGGCCCTTTGACCAATCCGGCAGGCGTCAAACGCCAGCTGACAGGCGCATTTTCGCGCGATCTGATCCTGCCCATGGCCCAGACCCTGGCCGAACTGGGGTCAGAGGCGGCTTGGCTGGTCCACGGCTCGGACGGGACGGACGAGTTGACGATCACCGGCGTCAGCTGGGTCGCGGCCCTGTCCTCGGGCATGATCGTGACACGCGAGGTCCACCCCGAGGACGCGGGCCTTCCGGTTCACCCCTTTGAGGCGATCCTTGGCGGCACCCCCGAAGAAAACGGGGTCGCCTTTCGCGCCCTTCTGGACGGGGCGCCCTCGGCCTACCGCGATGCCGTCCTTCTGAACTCGGCCGCCGCCTTGCTGGTGGCTGGCAAGGTCGAATCGTTGTCCGAAGGCGTGGCACTCGCCCGCGAAAGCATCGACAGCGGAGCCGCCAAACGCGCAATCGAGGCGTTGGCACGGGTCACACAGGGCGGCTAAGCCGGGCAGGCATCCGGGACCGACGCAGGATTGACAGGTCAGCGTGCATCCATCCAACCTGACGTTATTTGGGTATGGACCGCCTATGCTGACGGAATTCTGGAACCACAAGGGCTGGATCGCCCTTGTCCCGCTGGCCCTTGCGGCCCTCGCCTTTTACGTCTGGATCGCGATCGGGGCCGAAGCCCGCACCCTGCAAAGCAGCGGGATCGAGGTGCAGGGCACCATCGTCGACAAGCGCAGCATCGTGCGGCCTGCCCCGACAAACACAGGCTCTGGCACGGTCATGCGGGTGTCGTCGAACCACTACGTCACCGTCATGTTTACCACCGGTTCGGTGCTGGACGATACCCTCGCGGTGCAGCAGGTCGAACACTTTGTCGACCGCGACTTTTACGAGGCCGCCACGATCAGCGACCGCATGACCCTGCGTTACCTGCCCGATGATCCCGAGAGGATCGAACTGGTCGCAGGCGGAATGCAATCCAACAGCAATGCCGCCGGTTGGGTGGCGCTGGGGATGGTTGCCCTGTCTACCTTGCTGGGTTGGCTGATCTGGACGCAAGCGGCCAAGGTGCACGGGTTCAAGACCCTTGGCACCCCGGTTCTGGCCAGGATTGCGGCTGTCGTGGTGCAAAACAGCTGGACCATCCTGACGCTGACACTGCCCGACGGGCGCGAGGTCAAGGCCCTGCCGATCAAACCCAGCCGCCCCGATCTGGTCGAAGGTGCCACGATCACCGTTCTGTCAGAGCCGGGCACGCCCGGACAGGTCATGCTGCGGCCAAACTGATCCCTGCCGATCCCGGCGATTCAGGCCGGCAGTTGCCCAACCCAGACTTTTCAATACCCCGATCCCCGGCTATGAACGCGCCATGGATATTCTTGACAAGATCAAAGCTTACAAGCTCGAAGAGGTCGCCGCCCGCAAGGCCGCCGTCCCCCTGTCCGAAGTCGAGGCCGCGGCCCAGGCCGCGCCCGCCCCGCGTGGCTTTGCCGCCCGCCTCCAGCAGGCCGCAACCGAAGGCTATGGCCTGATCGCCGAGATCAAGAAGGCCAGCCCGTCAAAGGGGCTGATCCGGCCCGACTTTGACCCGCCCGCCTTGTCGCAGGCCTATGAGGCTGGCGGGGCGACGTGCCTTTCGGTTCTGACGGACACCCCTTCGTTTCAAGGGGCCGACAGCTATCTGACAGCTGCCCGCACGGCCACCAGCCTGCCTGCCCTGCGCAAGGATTTCATGTACGACACTTACCAGGTGGCCGAGGCCCGCGCCCTGCATGCGGATTGCATCCTGATTATCCTGGCCTCTGTTTCGGACACCCAGGCGGCCGAGCTTGAGGCCGCGGCCTTTGAATGGGGCATGGACGTCCTTCTGGAGGTGCATGACCGGGCCGAGCTGGACAGGGCAACCCTGCTCAAATCGCCGCTCATGGGGATCAACAACCGCAACCTCAAGACGTTTGAGGTGACGCTGGACACGACCCGCACATTGGCCCGGCATGTGCCGTCGGATCGGATGATCGTCGCGGAAAGCGGGCTTTATACCCCCGAGGATCTGGCTGATCTCGCCCGCTATGGCGCCCGGACGTTTCTGATCGGGGAAAGCCTGATGCGTCAGGACGACGTGGCCACAGCGACCCGCACCCTGCTGGCCAACCCCCTGATGGGGGCCGGACAATGAGCCTGAGCCACTTCGACCCTTCGGGCCAGGCCCATATGGTCGATGTGTCGGACAAGGCCGTGACCGCCCGGATCGCGGTTGCAGAAGGCCATGTCCGGATGACGCCGGAAACGCTGGCGCTGGTCACGGCCGGAACGGCGGCGAAGGGCGACGTGCTGGGCATTGCCCGCGTGGCTGGCATCATGGCGACCAAGAAGACGGCCGAGCTGATCCCCCTGTGCCACCCTCTGCCGATCACCAAGGTCACTCTGGACCTGACCGCCGACCCAGACCTGCCCGGCGTCCGTATCAGCGCCACGGTCAAGACCACCGGCCAGACCGGGGTCGAGATGGAGGCGCTGACGGCGGTATCGGTCGCTGCGCTGACCATCTACGACATGCTCAAGGCCGCCGAAAAAAGTATGGAAATCGGCGGGGTCCGCGTCACCCTCAAGGATGGTGGCAAATCAGGTCGCTACGAGGCGGGCCAATGATCACGGTAGAAGAGGCGCAAGCGCTTTGCCTGTCGGGCCTTGAACCGCTTTCGCAAGAGGTGATCCCCCTGACAGAGGCCGCTGGACGGGTGCTGTCGGCCTCGGTCCGGGCCAGCCGGGCGCAACCGCCGTTCGCCGCCTCGGCCATGGACGGCTACGCCATAGCCGCCAGTGCGATCCGGCCCGGTGCCCAGTTCACCGTTGTGGGCGAGGCCCCGGCGGGACACGCGTGGCCCGGTCGCCTGCAATCCGGTCAGGCCCTGCGTATCTTTACCGGCGCCCCGGTCCCCGAGGGTGCCGATGCCGTGGTCATCCAGGAAGACGTGACCCGTCAGGGCGACACGATCACACTTGGCGACCACCTCGGGACAGGTTTGAACATCCGGCCCGAAGGCGCTGATTTCAAATCCGACTTTCAGCTTGAGGCACCCCAACGCCTTGGCCCGGCGCATCTGGCGCTGCTGGCCGCAATGAACGTCGGTGATGTGCCGGTCAGCCGCCGCCCTTCGGTCGCGATCATCGCAACCGGGGACGAGCTGGTGATGCCGGGGGGGCATCCCCGGCCCGATCAGATCATCGCCTCGAACCTTTTTGCCCTCAAGGCGATGCTGGAGGCCGAAGGGGCCATAGCCCGCCTGTTGCCCATTGCCGTCGACACCGCACCTGCGCTTGAACAGGCCTTTGACCTTGCCGCCTCGGCCGATCTGGTGGTGACGATCGGCGGGGCCTCTGTCGGGGACCACGACCTTGTCGGGTCAACGGCGGCCGGGCGCGGCCTTGATCTGGCGTTTCACAAGATTGCCATGCGACCGGGCAAGCCGCTGATGGCGGGCCGCTTTGGCGCGACCCCGTTCCTTGGCCTCCCCGGCAACCCGGTGTCGGCCATTGTCTGCGGTCACCTGTTCCTTCTGCCCATGGTCCGCCGGATGATGGGGCTGAACGATGTCCTGCCCCCGGTTCTGACCGCGCGGCTGACCGATGCGCTTGGCCCCAACGGCCCAAGGGCGCATTACATGCGGGCGCGGATGACCGAAGGCCCCACGGGGCGCGAGGTGACACCCTTTGACCGGCAGGACAGTTCGCTGCTGACCGTGCTGTCCGAGGCCAACTGCCTGATGATCCGCCCGATCCAGGATCGTGCCCGCGAAGCGGGGGAACCGGTACAAGTCCTGCCAACCTGACCTCCTGCCTCCCGTTGTTGACACAAAACGAGAACAGGGGTAGAACATTATCGTAACGCGCAGCAGGCGCGAAGCGGTTATGAGGCGGTGACATGCTCACGAAAAAGCAACTCGATCTTCTGGAATTCATTCACAACCGGGTGCAGCGCGATGGCGTCCCCCCCTCTTTCGACGAGATGAAGGAGGCGTTGGACCTGCGCTCAAAATCCGGAATCCACCGGTTGATCACGGCGCTGGAAGAACGGGGCTTCATCCGCCGTCTGGCCCACCGGGCCCGCGCGCTTGAGGTGGTCAAGCTGCCTGACAGCATGACCGGCAAAGGCTTTACCCCCCGCGTGATCGAAGGCGACGCCCCCCGGCGCACCCCTCAGCCACGTAACGCCTACCCTGTCGAGGCGGCTGGCGCGATCGAGCTTCCGGTCATGGGCCGGATCGCCGCGGGTGTCCCGATCGAGGCGATTTCAGAAGTGTCGCACAATGTCTCTGTGCCCCAATCGATGATCGGGGCCGGCGACCACTACGCCCTTGAGGTTCGCGGAGATTCGATGATCGACGCGGGTATCAACGACGGAGATATCGTCGTGATCCGCGAAACTTCGACCGCCGAAACCGGGGATATCGTGGTGGCCCTGGTCGAGGATCAGGAAGCAACGTTGAAACGGTTGCGCCGCCAGAACGGCATGATCGCGCTGGAGGCTGCGAACCCGGCCTATGAAACCCGGCTGTTCCGCGACGATCAGGTCAAGGTGCAAGGCCGCCTTGTCGGTCTGATCCGCACTTACTGAGCGTTGCGCCAAAGGGCGGCCATCAGGCCGCCCCTTCCGTCTTGCCAAGCCCATGCCCCATATCGAGAGCCGGTCCACGGTCGTATCCCTGTCCGGTCTGCGACCGTGTTGATCTCAAGCACACCGTCCACAAGCCGTCCGGCCAGGGCGCCGGTCTCGCGCAGGCGACGGATGTCATAGACCTCGCAAGGGCGTGGGCCTTCAACTTCAACATTGGCAATAAGCAGATCGGCCCCGTCGCAGCCTTCAAGCCTTGCCAGCGCTGTGATGCCCGACACCTGCAGGACATGCGTCCCGCCGATCACGGCCCGGCTGACCCGATCCTGCTGCCCAAAGCCACCCGGGGTGGCCGCCTCTTCCTGTGTGGTCAGCACGCCATCGTTCTCAAGCCAGATCCCAGCCGCAAATCCGTCCCCCCGTGGTTTGGAAAGGCTCCGCCCGGGTTCTGCCATGACCCCGATCAGGCCGCCGCTGTCTGCCACCAGCAAATCCGGCCGCGATGCCCCGACCCAGAGCGCGGCGGCCACCAGAACCGGCAGCGCCCCGATCCAGCGCAGCCGACCCTGCCATAGGATCAGCGTCAAAAGGCCCAGCGTCAAAAGTGGGAGCATGGCGTCAGGGGGCCGCACAACCGCTGACATCGCGCCGGGGGTGGCCGCGACCTCGCTGGCCACGAACAGGATCCAGCGCGAACCGGTTTCGATCATCCAAAGGGCCGGCTGTTCCAGACCCAATGGCCCCAGAATGGCCAGGATCACCGCCCCCGGCATCACCATCATGCCCATGGCAGGGACGGCCAGCAAATTGGCCACCAACCCGTAGTGGGCCACCCGGTTGAAATGCGCCGCCGCATAGGGCGCTGTGGCCGTTCCGGCCACAAGCGACGACAACAACAAAAGCGCCCCCGGCACAATCACCCACCGCATCAAAGGACGGTCGCCCCGATAGACCGGTGCCCGCTGAAACACAAAGATCAGCGCGACAACCGCGGCAAATGACATTTGGAAACCGGGGCTTATGAGGCTTTCCGGTCGTAGCCCCATGACGACAAGGGCCGCGATGGCGACCGACCGCAGGCTAAGCCCTCGCCGGTCCAGAAGAACGGCAACCAGCATCACCGCCACCATGACAAAGGCCCGCTCTGTCGGGACATCGCCCCCGGCCAGCGCAAGGTAAAAGGCGGCGGCAGGCAGGGCCATCAGGGCTGCGATCTTTTTCGCTTCGAACCGTAGGGCCAAGGGGGGGATCAGCGCGGCACCGATGCGGACCAGCCCAAAGACAAAACCCGCCAGCATCCCCATATGCATCCCCGAGATGGAGACAAGGTGGTAAAGGTTGGCCGCCCGCATATCGTCATTGGCCCGCCCGGACAGACCCAATCTGTCCCCCGTCATCACCGCCGCCGCATAGCCCCCCGCGTCGCCCGGTATCCGCGACCGGATCGCAAGGCTAAGCCGGCTACGCAACCGGTCCACCGCAAGGTCAACCCGCCCCGCCTCAACGGGCGCCAGTGTCAGGACTGGGTTTCGGGTGTAGCCCACCGCCCCCAAGCCGCCAAACCAGGCCATGCGGCGAAAGTCGAAGTCCCCCGGTTCCGCCGGTCCATTGGGCGGCGACAGATGTCCGGTGGTCATCACCCAAAGGCCCGGTTTCGGGTCGACCCAGTCCTGCTGACCATAAAGCGAAAGCCGAACACGCGACGGCGTGCGTGCCGGGCTCATCCGGTCCAGCACCACATGGTCCAGCGTCAGCCGCACCGCGTCCTTGGCGGACCGGTCTATGGCAACGATCCGCCCCTCGATCGGGCCATAGTAGCGAAAGCCCAGAACAGGGGCCGCCACCATCTGCGCGCGCAGCCCGGTCAGGCAAAAGCCCGCGATAACCAGGACGAGCGCCAGAAGGACGGGTGACCAGACAGCCCCGACAGGCCGGACAAGCGCCAGCAACACCAAAGCCAGGGCGCCAAGGACAAGATAGTCCGCGCCCACAGGCTCGACCCGTAGGGCAAAGTAGAGGCCGATGCCCGTGCCGATGCAGACGGGAACCCAGCCAAATAGGTGTCCGCGCTGTGCAAGGCTTACCTTGGCGATTTGGGCCACCAGCCACACTTGTCCTTGGACCCCGCAAACAGTATCTCCTGCCCTCAGGATTTATGCCCGTCAGGGTGAACGAAAGGTTAACCTTGCCATGTCCACCGACCGGCCCGTCGTCACCCGCTTTGCCCCTTCGCCCACCGGCGCGCTGCATATCGGCGGGGCCCGGACGGCCCTGTTCAACTGGCTATTTGCGCGGCGACACGGCGGCACCTTTTTGTTGAGGATCGAGGATACCGATCGCGCCCGCTCAACCCCGGAAAACCGGCAGGCGATCCTTGACGGTCTGGGCTGGCTCGGGCTGGACTGGGATGGTGAGCCGATCAGCCAGGCCGCAGGCGCAGAGCGTCACGCAGAGGTGGCGCATCAGATGCTGGCGGCTGGCACCGCCTACAAATGTTTCTCGACCCAGGACGAGATCGAAGCCTTTCGCGAGTCCGCCCGCGCGGCCGGAACGTCGACCCTGTTCCGCTCTCCCTGGCGGGACGTGCCGGCAGACAAGCACCCGGACGCGCCGTTTGTGATCCGGGTCAAGGCCCCGCGCGAGGGCACGACAACGATCCATGACGCAGTGCAGGGCGACGTGACCTTGTCCAATGACCAGCTCGACGACATGGTCCTTTTGCGGTCGGACGGGACGCCTGTCTACATGCTGGCCGTCGTTGTCGATGACCACGAAATGGGCGTCACCCATGTCATCCGGGGCGATGACCACCTGACAAACGCCTTTCGGCAGGGTCTGATCTACAGCGCGATGGGTTGGGACGTGCCGGTCATGGCCCATATCCCGCTGATCTTTGGCCCGGACGGCAAGAAACTGTCCAAGCGCCACGGCGCCACCGGTGCCGCTGAATACCAGGCGATGGGCTATCCGGCAGCCGGAATGCGCAACTACCTGACCCGCCTTGGCTGGAGCCATGGGGACGCCGAATTTTTTACCGACGAACAGGCGCGCAGCTGGTTTGATCTGGAGGGAATTGGCAAGTCGCCCGCCCGTTTTGACCTCAAGAAACTCGAGAACCTTTGCGGCCAGCATATCGCCATTGCCGACGATGCTGCACTGCTGCATGAAATCCGGGCATATCTTGCCGCCATCGGTGCGCCGGCCTTGACCGATGCCCAGAATGACGGGCTTCTAAGGGCCATGTACTGCCTGAAAGAACGGGCGAAGACCTTGCCGGAACTCCTTGAAAAGGGACACTTTGTCCTGACATCGCGCCCGATCGTTCCGGACGAGAAGGCCGCCGCTCAACTTAATGATGTATCCCGTGGTATACTGACTGAATTGACGCCGCAGTTGCAAAATGCTAGCTGGGAGCGCAACACCCTGGAGGGGATCGTGACAGCCGCCGCAGAGGCGTGGGGGCTTGGTCTTGGCAAGCTGGCCGGCCCTCTTAGGGCAGCACTTGCCGGGCGCAGCGTCTCTCCCAGTGTCTTTGATATGATGCTTGTCCTTGGCCCCGACGAGACCGTCGCCCGGCTGCAGGACATGGCAGACTGAAACACAGTCGTAATCTTTTGCCCTTAGCGAAGGAGGCGACCAAATAGCACCTCCGGGCAGGTCCCGGACGGTGGTCCGCAGAAGGGGAGACGACATGGCTGACACGACCAAGACCGCCACTCTGACGATTGACGGGACTTCTTTCGAATTGCCGATCCACAGCCCGACCAGCGGCCCAGACGTCATCGATATCCGCAAGCTTTACGCGCAGGCTGGCGTTTTCACCTATGATCCGGGTTTCACATCGACCGCAGCCTGCGACTCGACCATCACCTTTATCGACGGCGACGAAGGTATCTTGCTGCACCGGGGCTACCCAATTGACCAGTTAGCCGCCAATTCTCATTACCTCGAAGTGTGCTACCTGCTGCTTTACGGTGAGCTGCCGTCGGCCGCCAAGCTTGAAGAGTTCGAAAGTCTGGTGACCCATCACACCATGATCCACGAACAGATGCACAACTTCTTCCGCGGGTTCCGCCGTGATGCCCACCCGATGGCCACTATGGTCGGCGTGGTCGGCGCGATGAGTGCGTTTTATCACGATTCCACCGACATCAACGACGCCTGGCAGCGCGAGGTCGCCTCGATCCGCCTTATCGCCAAGATGCCGACGATTGCGGCGATGGCCTACAAATACTCCATCGGCCAGCCTTTCGTGTATCCCAAGAACGACCTCGACTATGCGTCGAACTTTTTGAACATGTGCTTCTCGGTTCCGGCCGAGGAATATCAGGTCAACCCGATCCTGAGCCGGGCGATGGACCGGATCTTTACCCTGCACGCCGACCACGAACAGAACGCTTCGACCTCTACGGTGCGTCTGGCCTCGTCTTCGGGGGCGAACCCCTTTGCCTGTATCGCCGCGGGCATCGCCTGCCTTTGGGGCCCTGCCCACGGCGGCGCGAACCAGGCCGCCCTTGAAATGCTGCGCGAGATTGGGACAGTCGACCGCATTCCCGAATACATTGCCCGCGCCAAGGACAAGGACGATCCGTTCCGCCTCATGGGTTTTGGCCACCGGGTCTACAAGAACTTTGACCCTCGGGCCAAGGTGATGAAGGAAAGCGCTGATGAGGTGCTGGAGCTTCTGGGCATTCACAACAACCCGACCCTTCAAGTCGCCAAAGAGCTTGAGCGGATCGCGCTTGAGGACCCCTACTTCAAGGAAAAGAAGCTTTATCCCAATGTGGACTTCTATTCTGGCATCATCCTGGATGCGATGGGTTTCCCAACAGCGATGTTCACCCCGATCTTCGCCCTGGCCCGCACGGTTGGCTGGATTTCCCAGTGGAAAGAGCAGCTGGCCGATCCGCAGCTCAAGATCGGCCGCCCGCGTCAGCTGTATCTTGGCGATACGGCCCGCGACTACGTGGATATCGAGAACCGCTAGGTCCCGACAATCGGGACAAAACTGCAAGCGCCGGGGCCCGACAGCCCCGGCGTTTTTGATTCGCCCGCGCGCGGCGGAGCGCTGGCCATGGAAACAATGCTCGTTTGACGAAGTCACTGTTTAATCCGGTTCATCAATTGAGGCGAAAATTAGCCCCAAACAGGCTCAAACTAAGGAGAAATCAAGATTTGGCTTGGCGCCGCCGCCCAATTTCCAGATCAACAAAGACGTTCGTTAATGAGTGGCAGTGTTGAGGAGTTCCCTATGCCCGGAAACAACAGTACGACAGTCCTCCTGGGCTGTGAGCCCTTTGTTGAACTGACGATTTTCGAAGACCAGGGAAGCCTTGTCCTGCTTCTCGACGCCAGCGACCGCGGGTCTGATATCGACGGCCTGTTCTTTAACATCGCGGGTAGCAGCGCCCTTGGCAGCCTGACCGTCTATCCAATGGTCGACACCCGCGAGATTACAGGGTTCGAGGCCGCGCCGGACAGTGCCACGACCCTCGCCAACGGCGCGACCGTGGCCGAAGGTTATGATGTGGGCGTTCAGTTCGGCACTTCCGCAGGAAGCACGTCCGGCGAGGTGACAACCACCGGCTTTACCATCTACGCCGACGATGGCACGCCCCTTACCATCGCCGATCTGGACCTGACCAACATCGTCGCTGTCGTTGATTCCGATAGCGGCGCCGGCCTTGCCCTGACCCCGGCGGACGGGGCATTGGGCGGGGCATCGGGCGGAACCGTTGTTGAGTTGACCGAGGACTTTGACGACATCCGGGACCCGGCCCAAAGCGACATGATCGCCACGGACGACGCCTGGAAAATCCGGCAGGACGCCCTGTTCACCAACGGCGCCAATGACGGCACGGTTCTGCTAGAGCCGGTTGAGACGGACCAGCCCGTCTCACTTAGCTTTGATGCTCGGGCCCGTGGTTTGCACCAGTTCGAAAACAGCGGGCACGGCCTTGATACCCTGCGGGTCGAGGTTCAGATCGACAATGGATCCTGGGTGCTTCTGGACGAATTCACAGTCAACGACGCCGGAACCGCACTCATCGGGTCCGAGACCGGTCAGCAAATCGGCCCCCGGAATGGCCCGCTGACCTACGAAGGCGGCGTTTTGGACGATGTTTCGGAAACGGCCCAGTTCCGCATCGTGTCCGACATTACGTCGAACAATGAGCGGATCTTTATCGACAATCTCGAGATCACCACGATCGAGGCCGCGTCCCTTCCCTGCCCGACCGAGATCGTGACCGAGGATTTCGAGGGTCTCGCCTCTGGTGACACGGTGGATGGCCAATTCGAAGGGATGACCGTCTCGGCCCAAAGAAGCGGCGACAGCGACGACAGCCCGAATGATGCAATGATCTTTGACACCGCAAATCCGACGGGCGGTGACCGGGATCTTGGCTATGACGATCAGGGCAACGCCGTTATCATATCCGAAGATGGCGACGCATCAGACGCGGATGACAATATGCGCGGCGGGACCATTACCTTTTCCTTCACCGATCCTTCCGACGTGGTGAGCCTGCGCCTGCTGGACATCGAAGAGGCGGGTGGCACCATCGACCTGTTCGACGAGGACGGCGAGTTGATCGAGACCCTCGACATCCCCACCACCGGTGACAACGGCGAGCAGGATTTGGCAATCAACGTGCCGGGCGTGGCGATCATGGATGTGAACCTGACCGGGTCAGGCGCCGTTGACGACCTGCGCTATGTGCCGGGTCATGAATGCGCGCCCTGTGACGACGAATACCTTGTCGACTACCTTGGGATGCCTCTGGTCGCGATGTCCGAGGAAGACCCCGACATGGACGACGAGGCAGAGTTGCACGTCTTCGCCGCGTGACGTACCACGATTGGGCCGGGCAATGGGTCTGGCACGGGGTTCGGCACTTGGTTCGGCCCAATCAACCAAGGTCCGCCACCCCTATGAGGCGCGTGGGGGACCAAAGGACACCGCATGGCCATGCTGCCGGATTACCCGACGACGCTAAGGACCGACCGGCTTGTCCTGCGCCCGGCACAGCCCTCGGACCTTGACGCCTTCTACGACATCCTGAGCAATCCCAAGATGATGACCTACTGGTCCACCCCGCCCCATCCGGACATGGACACGACGCGGGCATGGCTGGATCGGCAATTGGACCCCGAATGCCTTGGCCGGGACTTCGTGATCGAACATGAAGGCCGCTGCATCGGCAAGGCCGGGGCATGGCGGCTGCCCGAGATCGGATATATCCTGCACCCCGACGTCTGGGGCAAGGGCATCGCCCGCGAGGCGATGGAGGCGATCATCCCGCATCTATTCGCCACCTCGGACGTGCCTTCACTGACGGCAGATGTCGACCCGCGCCATGCCGCTTCACTGGCGTTGCTGAACCGGCTGGGATTTCAGGAAACCCACCGGGCCAGGAACACGTTCTGCATAGACGGGGTCTGGGTGGACAGTATCTACCTCGCCCTGCCCCGTCCGACCGCCTAGCGCCCTTCGTAACGGGCGGGCCGCTTTTCGAGGAAAGCGACGACACCTTCGCGAAAGTCGCGGGTCTGGCCGCATTTTCCCTGCAATTGCGCCTCAAGCAGCAATTGTTCGTCCATCGTGTTGTCATAGGTCGCGTGCAAAGCCGTCTTGATATGACGGTAGGCCTCGGTCGGGCCGGTGGCCAGCTGCGCCGCCCGGTCGCGCCAGTGGCTGTCAAAGGCATCGGCGCCCACGGCCTCGTAGATCATGCCCCAGTCCGCCGCCTGCCGGGCCCCGATCTTGTCTCCGAACAAGGATGCCCCCATGGCGCGGGCAAGGCCCACCTGACGTGGCAACAGGTAGGTGCCACCCGCATCCGGGATCAGGCCAATCCGGGTGAAGGCCTGCACAAAGTAGGCGGCATCCGAAGCGATGACCACATCGGCAGACAGGGCAAGGTTGGCCCCTGCCCCGGCAGCTGCGCCATTAACCGCCGAAATGGTCGGAACGCGCGCCTCGGTTATCGCCCGCAGCATCGGCAGGTATTCGTCACGCAGCGTCCGCTCAAGGTCAAGATTGGCGGCGGAACCTCCATCACCCAGATCCTGGCCCGAACAAAAGGCCCGGCCCGCCCCCGTCAGGACGATCACCCGGGCCTCCGCCTCACTGGCCTTCACGGCGTGCGTGATCTCGGCCCGCATCTGGGTGTTGAGCGCGTTCATCACATCGGGCCGATTCAGCGTCAGAACCGCAATGTCATTCGTGATCTCTAGGGTGATCGCCTTGTAATCCATCGGGTCTGGTCCTGTCCTGAACTGCTGTCGGAACGTACCTAATGGGAAAAGCGCGAAGGAAAAGCGCAACCGCGCGTCAGGACCGCAGAATCTCGTCCAGCCGCGCTTTCTCTGCCGCGCCCAGCGTGTCCGATGGCGGTTTGGCGCTGCGGCGGCGGATCGTGCTCCAGCCGATAACGAGACCAATCAGCAAAAGACCGGGGGCCGCGAGCCAAAGCACAAGATTGGCCCCGCGCACATCGGGCCTGAGCAACACAAATTCACCGTAGCGGGCCACGATATAGTCGATGGCCTCTTGATCAGTGTCGCCTGCGACCAGACGCTCCCGCACCAAAAGGCGCAAGTCCCGGGACAGGGTGGCGTTCGATTCGTCGATGCTTTCGCTTTGACAGACGGGGCAACGCAGGCCTGCGCTGATCTCACGGGCCCGGCTTTCGAGGACCGGGTCGTCCAGAACCTCGTCCGGCTGGACCGCCCATGCGGGCGCCGCGAGGATCAGGCACAGAATGAGGAGAAGGCGCTTCATTCCGCCGGTACCATCGTCGTCGGCTTTTTGGCAGCGCCCGATGCAACCCGCAACCGCCGGTCGGTCAAGGAAATCGCCCCGCCAAGGGCCATCAAGATGGCCCCGCCCCAGATCCAATTGGCGAAGGGCTTGATATAGGTCCGGACTGCATAGCCACCGCCGACCTGCGGGTCACCGATCACAAGGTAGAAGTCGCGCAGGATGCCGTTGCGGATCGCGGCCTCGGTCGTGGGCATGCTTGCCACGGGGTAGAACCGCTTTTCAGGGGTCAAAACGGCGATTTCGCGGTCGCCTTTCCAGACGGCCGTGGTGGCCATCGTCGTGACGTAGTTGGGGCCTTGTCCCTGATCAACCGACCGAAGCTCGATCTCATACTGACCGACTGCGAACCGGTCACCGATCTGTGCGACCCGAATGTCCTCTTGCTGCCATGCAGTAATCGCCGCCACCCCAAGGATAGTGATCCCAAGACCGGCATGTGCCACGGCCTTGCCCCAGTCGGCCCGCGGCAGGCGCGTCAGACGGCCAAACCGGGCCGCAAGCCCCTCGCGCCCGGTGCGCGACCACAGGTCATAGGCGGCCCCGGCCACAACCCAGACCCCTAGGGCGACACCGATCGGTCCAAGGGCCGACCGACCGGTCTGCAAGGCAAAGGCAAGCGCCCCGACCGCCACCGCAAGAATGGCGATGCCACCAAGGGGCAAGGCTGTCCGACGCAGGCTGCCCCTTTTCCAGGCTAGCATGCTTCCAATCGGCAGGACCAGACCCAGCGCCACGAAGAAGGGGGTAAAGGCCGCGTCAAAGAAGGGCGCCCCGACCGACAGGGTCCGGCCCAGGATCAGTTCGGCAAAGAGCGGCCAGATGGTCCCGATAAAGACCACAAAGGCCGACACCGCCAAAAGCACGTTGTTCAGGACCAGACCGCTTTCGCGGCTGACGGTGCTAAAGACGCCCTTGGCCTCCATCTCGGCGGCGCGGGCGGCATAAAGAACCAGCGCCCCGCCCAGGAAGATGCCCAAGATGATGAGGATATAGACCCCCCGTTCGGGATCATTGGCAAAGGCGTGAACCGAGGTCAGGACCCCAGACCGCACGATAAAGGTGCCCAACAGCGAGAAGCCAAACGCCAGAATGGCCAGAAGGATCGTCCAGCTTTTCAGCGCCTCACGTTTTTCCACCACAATGGCCGAATGCAACAGCGCAGCCGCCAGCAGCCAGGGCATGAAAGACGCGTTCTCGACCGGGTCCCAGAACCAGAAACCGCCCCAGCCGAGTTCGTAATAGGCCCACCAGGACCCAAGCGCGATGCCGATAGTCAGGAACAGCCATGCGGCCAGCGTCCAGGGCCGGACCCAGCGGGCCCAAGCAGCATCGACTCGCCCCTCGATCAGGGCCGCGATGGCAAAGCTGAAGGACATCGAAAGCCCGACATACCCAAGGTAGAGGAACGGCGGATGGAACGCGAGGCCGGGGTCCTGCAACAGCGGATTGAGATCCTGCCCGTCAAAGGGCGGCACTTCCAGCCTCAGAAACGGGTTCGAGGTGAAAAGAATAAACGCGTAGAACGCCACGGAAATCGCGGCCTGCACCGACAGCACCCGGGCCCGCAGCGTGGCAGGCAGGTTGCCCCCAAACCAGGCGGCACAAGCGCCAAAAAGGACAAGGATCAGGATCCAGAGCAGCATCGACCCTTCGTGATTGCCCCAGACGCCGCTGATTTTGTAGATCATCGGCTTGGCACTATGCGAGTTCAGGTAAACAAGCCGCAGCGAAAAATCCGAGGTGACAAAGGCCCAGGTTAGGGCGGCAAAGGACATGCCCACCAGGATGAATTGCGAGGTTGCGGCCGGTTCGGCAAAGGCCATCCAGCCCCGCCATCCCTTGTGCGCGCCAACCATCGGCACGATCATCTGCATTATGCCAATCCCGAAGGCCAGAATCAGCGCAAAATGTCCAAGCTCTGTAATCATGCCATTGTTATAGGCCAGCCCCGCGCCGCCGCCAATGCGGCGTAGCGGGGCATGGTGTCACGTCTTGGTGCCTGCCTGATGCGCCGCCAACGCCAGGTTGGTTGCGGGAACCTCGACAAGCAGGGTTGCGCCTGCGTCGGTCCCAGTCGCGGCGGCGCCGGGGGTCAACGCATTGGCCAGTGGCGCCGCATCCGTCCACACGCTCGCGGCAAGTTCGCGCTGAAAAGCCTGATCGACGGACTGAAACCGCGCGCCAAAGAACAGGCTTATGACCGCGCCGATGACCCACCAAAGCGCCTCGGGCATCTGGGACAGCGCCTCCATCCGGTTTGCAAACCAGTCGGGCGCGACCATCGCCGTGGCCAGCAGGACAAGGGTCCCGATGGCCATCGCCGGGCGGGGCAACCGGTTGATCGCGTCGATCAGGCGGTCATAGGCCGCCCTCTGACGCGCAGGCTTTGGCAAGTGGATGACACCGTCCCGCTCCGCCGCCTGGCGCAGCTGCCGGGCAAGGCTGCTTAGCCTTGCGCTGTCGGACGCCCAAAACGTCCTCGCGATCCCCTGCATCAGGCCCATGACGATGTCCTTTCCCGGTGCTGCGCGTCCGTCAGGTGGTAGCCGGGCGACAGGAATTCCTCGGCCCGCAGGATCCACCCACCCTTTCCCCCATCGCGGCTACGGGCGTATTTGCGGCTGGCCGGTCGGCGGTCAGCCAGAGCGTAGTAGTAGTTGCGGCGGGCGATCCCGTAGGCATCGACGATATGATCCGGTGCCGAGGCCGCCGCGAGGCTGGCCACAGCGATCGTCCGGGGGCCGATGATGCCATCAACCGTGACTTCGATTCGCATATCGCGGATAAGACGTTGCAGGAGCCGCACCGCGTTGCTTCCGGCGTTGACGTACATGTCGAACACAGTCGGATGCAGCAACGCGGGAAGATCGCAGATGCGGGGCCTGCGCCAGTAATGTTCGATAAAGATCGTTGTCGCCCGATCACGGTCCAGCGCCCTGACATCAGCCGTGGTCACCATACCGTCGTTTGTCAGGTCAAGGCCGAGTCGCCGCATGGTCCCGATTGTGACCCCGTATTTCGTGGCGCCACCTGGGTCATCGGGGTCGTTCACATAGCCGCCCTCTCGGGCAACGATCTCGGTCGCGATCTGTTCGACGGTCTGCATGGCCAGAGCCTCCACTATGACGGAGGCCCCAACCTGAGCGTAAAACGTTAATTGGTGACGACAGCAGCGTCCTGTGCATCGGGGTCAATGTAGACACCCTGCTCCTTGAGCGCGTCGATCACCTCGCTGGGCATGTAGGTCTCATCATGTTTGGCAAGGATTTCAACGGCTTCAAATGTGCCGTCAATGTAACGGCCCTGCCCGACCATGCCTTGGCCTTCTTCAAACAGGTCCGGCAGGATGCCTGTGTAGACAATCGGGATCGAGGCCCCGCCATCGGTCACGCGAAAGCTGATGGTTTCGCCCTGGCCGCGCACAAGCGAGCCTTCTTCGACCAGACCGCCGATGCGGAAGAGTTCGGTCGGGCTGGGCGGCGCCTCTGCGACCTGGCTGGGCGAGCGGAAGAAATTGATACCGTCCCGCATGGCATAACCGATCAACCCCGTCGACAGGGCAAGGGCCACGAAGGCCACCACAATGATCTGGACCCGCCGCCGCTTTTTCAGGTTCTTCAAACCGCTCATCTGGCTCTCCTACGGAAAAATCGGGGCCAACATCAGGCCCGCAGTTTCGTCCAGCCCCAACATCAAATTCGCATTCTGCACCGCCTGACCAGACGATCCCTTGTTCAGATTGTCGAGCGCCGAAACGACCATTGCCCGGCCCGTCACCCGATCTCCGACAACACCAATATGACAGAAATTCGATCCTGTCACATGGCTGGTCCCGGGCAAGGTGCCAAAAGGTAGCACTACAATGAAAGGTTCGGCAGCATATTGCCGATCCAGCGCCGCGTGGATCGCGGCAGCCTCGCCCTGCACATAACATGACGCGAGGATGCCCCGGGACGTCGGAACCAGATGCGGGGTGAACATGATCTGAACGGGCCGCCCGGCCAGGGCCGAAAACTCCTGATCAAACTCGCCCAGGTGACGATGCTTGCCCCCTTGGGCATAGCCCAGGACGTCGGTCGCCCGTTCGGTAAACAACATGTTCTCCTTGAGGGTCCGACCTGCGCCTGACAATCCGTTCTTGAGGTCGCAGATGATGGTATCAAGGTCGATCAGCCCGGCCGAAATAAGGGGCCGAAGCGCGAATTGCACGGTCGCAGCGTTGCAGCCCGTGCCCGCGACAAGGCGCGCACCACGAATATCGTCGCGGTAAAATTCGGTCAGGCCATAGACAGCCTCTTTTTGAAGCTCTGGCGCGATATGGGCGGCGCCGTACCATTTCTCGTAGTCCGCAGGATCGCGCAGTCGGAAGTCCGCCCCAAGATCGACCACTTTGACCGACCGGGGCAAGTCGCGGACCAGCGCCTGGCTTAGTCCATGTGGCAGGGCGGCAAAGACCAGATCAACATCGTCAAAGTCAATCTGATCAATCGTGCACAACCGGGGCAGGTCCATGTGGCGGAGCTGAGGATAGACATCCGCCATGGCCATACCGGCCTTACGGTCTGCGGAAAGGGCGACGATCCGCATGTCGGGATGGGTGGCGATGATCCGCACCAGCTCTGCACCGGTGTATCCGGACGCGCCGAGAATTGCAACTTTGTTTGCCATTTTGTTTCTTTGGCCTTTTCATTGTTTTCCCAAAGCAACTGGGATGTCCTGATTTTGGAACACGCAAAAATACTCTTCAACTTATGCGTGTTTTGTGATATTTTGATCGCGTATTTAGTGTGCGAGGATTTGCATGGACGCATTGCACAAAGAGATCGGTGTCATTCTCGGCATGGCCGAACGGGGCGACAATCACCATGATATTGCAGCATGGTTCGGCACCCATTTGGTCCGAATAGGTGAGATATTGCAGGCAGAGAACAACAATTTCCCGCTCGCGGCATCTCAGGACCTCCTGCCAAAAGGATCACCCGGCCCCAAAAGCCTTGAGTTGCGCAGCCGCGTCAAGGAGGCGCAGCAAATGCTGGTCATTGGGCACACCGACGCCGCGCTGGTCCATCTGATCGAGGCGCTCAAAGCGTTCAACAGCGACTTCGACTGATCCGGCATTACACCTTCCTTATGCGGCCTGGAACGCAATCTTGCGACGCAAGAATTGCGTGGCCCGGTCAGAGACCGCGGCGGGCTTGCCCGAGGTCAGGAACAGGCTTTCCGTACCCGACCCTATCATCTCGGGACGTCTTTCGAGATAGTCAGCAAGGCTCTCGGCAACAAGGTTTGCCTGGCTAAAGACCTTTACATCCGGGCCCAAGGCCTCTTGGAACACATCCTGGACCAAAGGATAATGGGTGCATCCCAGAATGGCGGCATCAGGTTCGGGCATCTTGCGCTTTAGCGCGTCGACATGGGACCGGACCAGCGCCTCAGCCAAGATCATATCACCCTCTTCGATGGCGTCCACGACACCACCACAGGCCTGCGCCTCGACATCGACACCGACAGCGCGGAACGCCAGTTCGCGCTGAAAGGCGCGGCTGCGGACCGTGGCGGGCGTGGCAAAGAGGGCCACATGTTTGACGGCCACTTCGCGCGGCGGAGAATTGTCGCCCCACTGCCGTTCTGTCAACGCCTCGATCAGGGGAACAAAGACGCCCAAGACGCGCTTGTGCCGGGGAACCCAGCTTTCCTGCATGCGGCGCAGGGCAGCAGCCGAAGCGGTGTTGCAAGCCAGAATCACAAGATCACAGCCTGCATCGAACAGCCGCTCTGTCCCGGCAATGGTCAATTCAAAGATGTCGTCGGCTGTTCGCACGCCGTAGGGGGTATTGGCATTGTCCCCGTAATAAACGACCGGAAGGTCCGGCAAACGCCGGACGACCGCATCCAAAACCGTCAGACCGCCCAGTCCGCTATCGAAGATTCCGACCGCCATCTGATTGTCCCTGCTCCTTCGGCCTGTATCTGGCCTCAAATTCATGCCCCAACCGCGTGGTTTCGATTGGGTTCGGAGACAGGTCATACGTGGACTTTCGGAGGAAATCCATCATCGCCTTAGAGTCGGACTTTAACGCAGCAAGCTGGGCCTTTGGGATCGGCTCGCCCACCACGACGCGCACGCGGGTTCCGACCCGGCTTTTGAACTCTCGGATCAGCATGCCCAGGCGCAGGGTGTTATGCAGGTGGCTGGCGAGTTGGAATAGCCGGCTGTTGGAGCCTTCGAAAAAGATCGGCACGACAACCGCATCCGACCGCGCCACCATTTTAGAGGTAAAGCCACGCCAGGACGGATCCAAAGGGGTGTCAAACGCCCGTGCCGATGTAGACACGGTTCCGCCGGGAAAGATGCCGATTGCCCCGCCAGCGGTCAGGTAGCGTAGCGCCTCGCTCCGGGTCTCGATGTTCTGTTTGGCGGCCTCTTTGGTCTCATCGAAACTGATCGGCAGGATCACACTCTCAAGATCGGCTGATTTACGAAAGATCTTATGCGCCATGACCCTGAAATCGCCGCCACGCCGTTCTGACAGGATGCGGCCCATCATCAGCCCGTCAAGGATGCCGTAGGGATGGTTCGAGACAAGGATCAGCGGGCCGGACTTTGGGATGCTATCCAGACTTCCGCCAACAACTTCAAGGCTGAGGCCGTAGCGTTCGCAAATGACTTCCCAAAAGTCGCGGCCGGCGGCCACTTCTTCGTCGTATCCACGCACCTTACGGATCAGTTTTAGCCGCCCCGTGGCATTCTCCAACACCCGGATGACTGCACGTCCCCCGCGTGTCGTAGCACCGCTGGCGTAGCTGATTTCACGGGCGATCTGTTTTTGATGCATCTTGGCCATCTGTTATCTGGTTTGCCTGAACAAGGGGTGCACTCACCTGGTTCTTCAATGTTTAGCAGAAACGGTAAGAGTGGATAGCGGCGGTGGATGACAATTAGGTAACAGATTTACCTCCTGCAATGACACCCTACTCGGCTGCGTGCTGTAGCGGTGCTGACCCCATGGCCTGTAGAAGCTCGGACCGGCGCATGTCTGCCGCCTTGGCGCTAGCGGCCTTGACCGGGCCGAATCCCCGGATCGTAAGGGGTAGCCGCGCCAGCTCAAGCGCCGCGTCGCTTACCGCTGATTGGGTCAAAGCGGTCATGTCATCCTCGTATTGGCGGATCAGGGCCCGTTCCATCCGCCGGTCCTCGGAATACCCAAAAGGGTCGAGCGCCGTGCCGCGCAGCACCTTGAACCGGGCCAGCCAGGGTGCGGCCCGTTCCATCCAGGTTCCGAACGTCCGCTTGACCGGCCTGCCGTCAGCACCGTTGCGGGACAGGACCGGCGGAGCAAGGTGGTAGGTCAGGCGCAGATCGCCCTCCAACACCTCGCCCGCTTTGGCGCGGGTTTGGGTCAAGAGCCGGGCAACCTCGTATTCATCCTTGTAGGACAAAAGCTTGTGATAGCTTTCTGCCACCGCCTCTTGCAGGGACGGGTCGGCAAAGCGGGCGACGAAAGCGCGATACCGCCGGGCCAGCCGCTTGCCTTGATAGCGGGTCAGGTGATCGGCGCGATAGTCGATCTTTTCGGACAGTGTCTTGGGCGCGGCCTCGGCGGCGGGCACGATCCTCATGGCCGCCTCTTGCGGATGCAACATCGCCCAGCGCCCCAGTTCAAAGGCCTTGTGATTGCGGGCGACAGCCGCCCCGTTCATCTCGATCGCCCGAAGGATCGCGGCGCGGGACAGCGGGATCAGCCCCCTTTGCCACGCAGCCCCAAGAACGACCGAATTGGCAAAGATCGTATCGCCCAGCACCGCCTCGGCCAGCCGGCTGGCATCAAACAAAGTCGCCCTGCCTTGCAGTTTGGCCTCAAGCGCCAGCTGAAGGCGGTCGGCGGGAACCCGAAACTCGGTATCGCGGGTAAAGGCGCCCGTAACGGTGCTATGGCTGTTGATCACCCCGCCGGTCCGGCCTGACGACATAAGGCCAAGGGTCTTTGACCCTGCTGTCGTGACAAGGTCGCAGCCGACGACCGCGTCCGCCTCACCGGTGGCGATGCGGATGGCGTTGATATCCTCGGGGCGTTTGGCAACACGGCAATGGATGTTCACCGCCCCGCCCTTTTGGGCAAGGCCCGCCATCTCCATCATGCCTGCCCCCAGCCCATCCAGATGGGCCGCCATCGCGAGATTGGCCCCAACGGTCACGGCACCTGTCCCGCCGATGCCTGTAATGACGATGTTCCATGTCCCCTTGATCTGCGGCAAGGCAGGCTCTGGCATATCGGGCAGCGTGAAATCGGTGGCCTGTTTCTTTCGCGGGGTGCCGCCTTGAACGGTGACAAAGGAGGGGCAGAACCCTTTGACACAGGAAAAATCCTTGTTGCATGACGACTGATCGATAGCGCGCTTGCGCCCAAGTTCGGTTTCCACCGGAACAATTGCCACGCAATTGGACTGCATCCCACAGTCCCCACAGCCTTCGCAAATGTCGGTGTTGATAAAGATCCGGGCGTCGGGGTCGGGGAAGTTGCCCCGCTTGCGCCGCCGCCGCTTTTCCGCGGCGCAGGTCTGGACGTAGACGATGGCAGACACGCCCTTGACGTGGCGGATCGAGGCCTGCACCTGCGGCAGCTCTTCGCGGGGATGCCGAGCGATGCCAGCGGGATAGGCGGCAAGGTCGATGTCTTCGTGGTCGTCATAGACAAGCGCCACAGTCTTGACCCCCATCGCCAAAAGCTCGCGGCAAATCTGTTCGGGGCGCAGGTCGCCATCATTGCGCTGCCCGCCTGTCATGGCGACGGCATCGTTGAACAGGATCTTGAAGGTGACGTTGGTCCCGGCCGACAGGGCAAAGCGGATCGCCTGAACACCAGAGTGGTTGTAAGTGCCGTCCCCCATGTTCTGGAACACATGGTCGCGGGTGGAAAACGGTGCCTCGCCCACCCAGTTCGCCCCCTCTCCCCCCATATGGGTAAAGCCAAGGGTTTCGCGGTCCATCCACTGCACCAGATAGTGACACCCGATGCCCGCATAGGCACGACTACCCTCGGGCACCTTGGTCGAGGTGTTGTGCGGACAGCCCGCGCAGAAATAAGGAAGCCGGCTGGCAATCTCGGGCGCATTGTCGGCACGACGCGCCTCGGCCAGTGTTTGCAGACCTTGGACCACGGTGTCGGTGGCGCAGCCTTCTTCAGTCAGGATGCCGCCGATCTTTTCGGCAATCCAGACCGGATCAAGGGCATAGGTGATGGGAAACAGCACTTCGCGCTTTCCGTCGACCTGCGCATCGCCCTTGTGCCAGCCATAGACGCGCTGCCCTTTGCGACTGGCAAAAAGCACCTCCTTGATCTGGCCTTCGATCAGTTTGCGTTTTTCCTCGACCACGACAATCAGGTCGAGGCCCTCTGCCCATTCGGCAAAGCTGACGGTATCAAGCGGCCAGACCTGCCCTACCTTGTAAGTCGTGATCCCCAAACGCTCGGCCTCGGCCGCATCAAGCCCCAGAAGGCTGAGGGCATGGACAAGGTCGAGCCAGTTCTTGCCCGCCGCCACAAGCCCGATGCGCGCCCCCGGCCTGCCCCAGACGCGGTGGTCGATTCGGTTGGCGCGGGCAAAGGCTTCGGCAGCGGGGCGTTTGTGGTCGATCAGGCGGGCCTCTTGGGCGATGGGGTTGTCCACTAGCCGGATATGCAGCCCATCCTTTGGCAAAGGGATGTCCGGCGTCACAAAGGACATGCGGGCGGGATCACCATCCACCACGCTCGTCACCTCGACAGTGTCCTTCATGGTCTTGAGGCCCACCCACGCGCCAGAATAGCGCGACAGGGCAAAGGCATAGAGACCGTAGTCCAGGATCTCCTGCACCCCGGCGGGGGACACGATGGGCATATAGGCGTCAACCATCGCAAAGTCGGACTGATGCAGGGTGGTCGAGCTTTCGCCGGTGTGATCGTCGCCCATGGCCATGATCACCCCGCCATTGGGCGAAGTGCCAGCCATGTTCACATGGCGCATCACATCGCCAGAGCGGTCAACACCGGGGCCCTTGCCATACCAAAGGCCAAAGACCCCATCGTATTTGCCCTCGCCGCGCAACTCGGCCTGCTGGGAGCCCCAAAGGGCGGTTGCGGCAAGATCCTCGTTCAGGCCGGGCTGAAAGGTCACATGCGCCGCCGCCAGATCGGCGGCCGCCCGCTGCATCTGCTGGTCGACCGCACCAAGGGGCGATCCGCGATAGCCGGTGACATATCCGGCCGTGTTCAGCCCTGCGGCCAGATCCCGCGCCCGCTGCATCAGCATCAAACGGACAAGGGCCTGCGTCCCGTTCAGTAGGACCGACGACTTGCTCAGGTCGAAACGGTCGTGCAGCGATATATCTTGCCTGCTCATCACGCTCCTCCCTCATGAATGGCTGAACTTTGCATCATATTAGGTCAAAATGACTGACCCAGATAGTCGAAAATCGTAAAGAATCCCGGACTCACGTGTTTGCGCTTATCGTGCTATTCAGCGTAAGAATTACGAAATGTGAGCGTTAACACCAGCAACGGAATTACCTTGATGGATTGGGACAAGCTGCGAATCTTTCATGCGGTCGCGGATGCGGGCAGCTTGACCCATGCAGGTGATACTTTGCACCTGAGCCAATCCGCAGTCAGCCGCCAGATCCGCGCGTTGGAAGAGGCGCTGAACACCACCCTGTTTCACCGGCACGCGCGGGGGCTGATTCTCACCGAACAGGGCGAATTGCTGTTTGACGCCACCCGGTCGATGAACAAGCGACTCGAAGCTGCCGCCGCCCGTATCCGCGACAGCGAAGAAGAGGTGTTCGGAGAGCTGAAGGTGACGACCACAATCGGCTTTGGCACCCTCTGGCTCGCCCCGCGCCTGCCCAAGCTTTATGAGAAATACCCCGAACTCAAGATCGACCTGATGCTGGAAGAGCGGGTGCTGGACCTGCCCATGCGCGAGGCGGACGTCGCCATCCGCATGAAAGAACCGTCGCAGGCCGATCTGATCCGCAAGCGGCTGATGTCGATCCGGATGCAGCTTTACGCCTCCGAGGCCTACCTCGCCGGACGCGGCCAGTTGAAAGAGATCGAGGATATTGGCCAGCACCGTCTCTTGTGCCTGAGCCCGTCATCGCCCCAGGTCTCGGCCGGGGCTGCGATGGTGCAGCACTTGCTGACCTATGACATTCCCAGCCTTCTGACGGTGAACAACTATTTTGGCGTCCTTCAGGCCGTGCTGAACAACCTCGGGGTCGGGGTCCTGCCCGACTATGTCACCGAAGACTTCCCCGATCTGGTGCGGGTCCTGCCCGAGTTCGAGTCCGGCGAAGTTCCCGTCTTTCTCGCCTATCCAGAAGAGCTGCGGCAATCCAAGCGGATCATGGCCTTCCGCGACTTTGTGCAAGAAGAGGTGATCGCTCACCGCCGCCGGATCCGCGACGCCACCAAGGCCTGACCCGGCCATGCACTGATTGCATAGCGGGGTTGAACATGGCGCACCCTCATTGTCCTTGATCGTTCACAGACTGCCGCCTATTTCGACATATGAAGCAGATGATGCCGAAACGCTCATCATCTTCAACCTCCCTGTTGGACTTGCCGGGCCTCGTGCCCGGCTTTTTTTTGGCCAGTTCGGCGCTTTGGCCTCGCCCCCTTAGGCCCTTCCCCGCTGTGGGCACCGTCGTTTTGAACCCGCGCACCAGCGAACCGGCGCCAACTTCCCACCCGATATTGTACGACGACGGCCCGATCCGTCTTTTCCTTCGGCCCCGGCTCACCTATGACAGCCTTGCCAAGGAGATGCCCATGACCGAGCCTGCCCTGACCCCCGACCTGATCGCCGCCCACGGGCTGAAGCCCGACGAATACCAGCGTATCCTCGACCTGATCGGACGCGAGCCGACATTCACAGAGCTGGGGATCTTTTCGGCCATGTGGAACGAGCATTGTTCCTACAAATCCTCCAAGCGCTGGTTACGGACCCTACCCACCACCGGCCCGCAGGTGATCTGCGGCCCCGGCGAGAACGCGGGCGTCGTCGACATTGGCGACGGTCAGGCCGTGGTCTTCAAGATGGAAAGCCACAACCACCCCTCCTACATCGAACCCTATCAAGGTGCGGCCACCGGCGTGGGCGGGATCCTGCGCGATGTCTTCACCATGGGCGCCCGCCCCATCGCAGCCATGAACGCGCTCAGCTTTGGTGCGCCAAGCCACCCCAAGACAAGGTCGCTTGTCGCCGGCGTGGTGGCTGGTGTCGGTGGTTATGGCAACTGCTTTGGCGTACCCACCGTGGGCGGCGAAGTTCGGTTTGACCCAGCCTACAACGGCAACTGCCTTGTGAATGCCTTTGCCGCAGGGCTCGCGGATGCGGACAAGATCTTTTATTCGGCCGCCTCCGGCGTCGGCATGCCCGTCGTCTACCTCGGGGCCAAGACCGGGCGCGACGGCGTTGGCGGGGCCACCATGGCCTCCGCCGAGTTTGACGACACGATCGAGGACAAGCGGCCCACGGTCCAGGTTGGCGACCCCTTCACCGAAAAGCGGCTGATGGAGGCCTGTCTTGAGCTGATGACCACCGGGGCCGTGATCTCGATCCAGGACATGGGGGCCGCGGGCCTCACCTGTTCGGCAGTCGAGATGGGCGACAAGGGCGATCTGGGCATCCGCCTCGACCTCGAAAAGGTGCCCGTGCGCGAAGACCGGATGACCGCCTACGAGATGATGTTGTCCGAAAGCCAGGAGCGGATGCTCATGGTGCTCCTCCCCGAAAAGGAGGCGGAAGCGAAGGCCGTCTTCGACAAATGGGACCTCGATTTCGCCATCGTCGGCGAAACGATCGCCGAGGATCGCTTCCTCGTGGTCCACAACGGCGAGGTCAAGGCAGACCTGCCGCTCAAGGCCCTGTCGGGCACCGCCCCCGAATACGACCGCCCGTGGGAGCCAACGCCAACGCCCGCCCCCCTGGGTGATATCCCCGCCATCGACGCGATCGAGGGGCTACGGGCGCTGCTGTCCAGTCCGAACTACGCGGCCAAGCACTGGGTCTACGAACAATACGACACGCAAGTCATGGCCGACACGCTGCGCACCCCCGGCGCGGGCGCCGGCGTCGTGCGGGTGCATGGCACAGCCAAGGCGCTTGCCTTTACCTCTGATGTTACCCCCCGCTACGTGCAGGCCAATCCGGTCGAAGGCGGCAAACAGGCGGTGGCAGAAGCCTATCGCAATCTCACGGCCCTCGGGGCAACGCCGCTGGCTGCGACCGACAACCTCAACTTCGGCAACCCCGAAAAGCCCCGGATCATGGGGCAGCTGGTGGGCGCCATCCAAGGGATCGGCGAGGCCTGCCTGGCACTCGACATGCCGATCGTGTCGGGCAACGTGTCGCTCTACAATGAAACGGATGGCACAGCGATCCTGCCGACCCCTACCATCGGCGGCGTCGGACTTATTGCCGATCCGGCCCTGATGATCACCGGACCCGCGCAAAGCGGCGACATAGCCCTCTTGCTTGGCGACACCCAGGGACACCTCGGCCAATCGGCGCTTCTGCAAGAGGCAATGGGGCTTGCCCTCGGCGATGCCCCGCCGGTCGACCTTGCCGCAGAAAAACGTCATGGCGATTTCGTCCGGGCCAATCACGCGCTGATCCGCGCCTGTACCGATCTGGCAGACGGTGGCCTTGCCCTCGCGGGCTTCGAAATGGCCGAAGCCGCCGGAACCGGCATCATCCTCACCCCCGAGGACATTGGCCAACTGTTCGGCGAGGATCAGGCCCGCTACTTGATCGCCGCAAGCCCGGATAAGGCCGCGGCGCTGAAAGAGGCTGCGCAAGCCGCAGGCGTCCCCCTCGCCCAGGTTGGCACTTTCGACGGCAACACCGTCACCCTAGGAACGGCGTCCGCCCCAATGGCCGATCTCAAAGCGCTCTACAGATCAGCATTTGCCGCTGCCGTTGCCTGATCCCTTCGCTTTGTCAGAAATACTCCCCCCGGAGGGGCCGCACTTGCCATCTACCCCAAACGAACGGCTTGAAGCGCCTCCCCGGTCAACCTACGTTATATCCGACAAACGGAGCACCAGATGGCCATCACCGCCCAAGAGATCGAAGACCTGATCCGCGCAAGTTTTCCACAGGCTCGCATCAGCGTGCAGGGGGATGACGGTGCGCATTTTGCCGCCGAAGTGATCGACGAGAGCTTTCGTGGCCAGAACCGTGTGCAACAGCAGCGGGCGGTCTATGCCGCCCTCAAGGGCAAGATGGACGGGTCAAACGGCGAGCTGCATGCCCTGGCCTTGACAACAAAGGTGCCAGTGTGATGCCCATCTTGTTGTTCTTCGTTCTGATGCTGCCGCTCAACTTTATCGCCTTGCTGATCCCTGCGTCGCGACGCACCCTGCGCACCGCGATGATCAGCCCACGCCAGATGCCCTCAAAGGATAGCCGCCATGACCGCTGAAACCCGTATCAAAGACACTGTCACCGCCAACGACGTCGTTCTGTTCATGAAGGGAACCAAGTCAATGCCGCAATGCGGGTTCTCGTCCCGGGTGGCAGGCGTGCTGAACTTCATGGGTGTTGAATTTGCCGATGTGAACGTCCTCGAAGACGCCGAGATCCGTCAGGGCATCAAGGACTATTCCGACTGGCCCACCATCCCCCAACTTTACGTTAAAGGCGAATTTGTCGGCGGCTGCGACATCATCACCGAGATGACACTGTCGGGCGAGCTGGACACCCTGCTCGAATCCAAAGGCGTGGTCTTTGACAAAGTCGCCGCCGACAAGATCCGCGAAGCGAACGCCTGACCTCGGTGGCTCAGCCCAAGCTCGCCCGCGTGCAGCTTGAGCCTGGGCCGGAGCGCCCCTTTCGCTCTGACCGGAAAGCAACACCCCTGGCCTCGTCCTAGGCGGACAGGCCCCCAAAGCTTTTCAAAAGTACCTTTTGCGTGCTTGAGTATAGGGAACGTAGAAATTGAAAATTGGAGCCGCCGTGCAACCGCATGAGCGAGACCCAGTTCAAGGCCGTGGGGGCGGCCTTGAAAATGATTGCAAGGTCCTTCCCCCAAGCACCGGTATGTTCATTCGCACCCGTACAGGTCGCGGAGCATGGGGTTTTGCGTGGGTCTGACAGCAGCTTTACTTCTCCTGGCAGCCTTGGGGCTTGCTGCGCTTGGCCTGTCTTGGCTGCGGCAACGCGAGACGGCCAAGCGTGAGGCCTTCCAGGAACTCGCGGCCCGCCGCGGCTGGTCCCTGACGATTACCAAACAGACCCTTGGCCGCCCTGCGATCCTGCGCATGACCACCCGCAGCGGGACCCATTGGCAGGCCGAGGCGCGTCGGTTGGCCACGGCCGGAACTGGCAGCAACACCATCATCCAGACGACCGAATTTCGCAGCGAGGAACCAAAATGGCCGGACGGCCTGCTTCTGGTCGGGCCTGCCCTGCCAGCCGGTACCGATGAGATGGCCCTGCAAATGCTTGACGCGTTGGACGGCGATCATGGCCGGACGATCCTGAGCCGGGTGATCGGATCGGACCTGTCCCAGGATCTAGGCGGCCTGAAACGGTTGCAAAATGACGCCGGCCTGACGGTTCTGGCCAGCGGCGACCCTGGTCAGCGGGTCGATCTGCCCGAACTGACCCGGCTATTGTCAAACTGGACGCCTGTTGTTGCCGGCGAAAAGGGATGTCCCATCGTCATCCTGGGAGAAGACGGCCTGCGCGTGCGATTGCGCCACGGCACCTCGAACGCCGATCGCATGGAGCGGTTTATCGATTTTTCGCATTCAATCGCCAAGACAATCGAACGCCGCTAGGACACAATGTCCTGACCTGAACGCCCCTCAGCCCTAGGTTGCGTTCGCGCCCATGGTGTCTTCGGCCGCCAAGGCCAGCGATTCGGACTGAGCCGCCAGTTCGGCCAGCGATTCCAGGACAGTCGCCGGAATCACGGGCACCTGCACGGTCGTTGGGGCAGCTGTGCCCCTTGCTTCAAGCTCTGCAATCCGCCCTTCTGCCTCGCGCAGCCTATCTTCAAGTGCGGCGGTCTTATCTGCCAGCAAAAGCCCCGCCATCAAAAGCATACGCGATTCAGGCATCCGTCCTATCTGGGTCGAGAGCGTACTTGCCTCGGTGTCCAGCATCTGGGCCGCCGCCAGCAGGAACGGCTCTTCGCCATCCTGACAGGCGACTTCGAATGGGCGTCCACCAACCTTGATCTCGACCTGGGGCATCAGTTGGTCTCCTCGACCAGTGGTTTCAGTTCGGCCAGAACCGCCGCGACTTCGGCACGATCCGCTGCCCGGCTTGCGTTCAGGGCATCGATCTCGGCCATCGCGGCCTTGTTCACCAACTCGGGTTCGGCGACCCCTTCTGCAAGGGCCAGGCGCATTTCGCTCGCCACCGCGCGCAGTTCGGCGTTGATCTGTTGCAGGCGTTGCAATTCCTTGTCCATCTCGATCATCCGGGCGCGCGATTGGTCGACCTGGGTTTCCAAATGGGCCAGTCGGGTGTCCTGGCGTTCCTTAAGGGCGCGCACCCGCTCTTCCAACTGGGCGTTGACGACCCGCTCTTCCTCGAGCTTGGACTGCAGGGCGGGTACGCGCTCTGCGTCAGCCTCGGCCGGCGTTTCAACTGCGGCGGCTTCGGCTGCTGCGGCCAGAGTCGGTCCCATCGCCTCGACCTGACGGCGGATGCGGCCCAGGGCCGTTGTGATCCGCGCTTCTAGTTCAATGATGTCGCTCATTCGCCTGTCCTATTGCCCCAAAGCCCGATCGAGGCTGAAGTCTCTGCCCCGCTGACGCCTGTTACGCCGCATAAGTCGTTCCGACCTTGCCTGGTGCCGCCACCGTCGTTCGCGGTGATCGCCTGGCCCAGACAGTCACTGAAGGCCGAATCGCAATCTGTGATGACAAGACTATGCGATCCCGCCCGCCCCCGCAAATATCCACAGTCCTTGCAAATGAAGGACTTATCTGGCGGCGTTGAAGCGTGTCGAGTGTTGCTTGATCTTGAGGGGGACCCTGATATGACCTCAGGCGAAGAGTTCGGTTACACAGACAGGATAGACCCCTTGGATATCGCCGCCCTGCGCGCTGCGCACCCCGACCACTGGATGCGCGCCGCCGCCATCCGCACCTTGACCCTTGATGCCGTGGCTGCAGCCAATTCCGGGCATTCCGGCATGCCAATGGGCATGGCCGATGTGGCGACTGTTCTTTTCCAGAACCATCTTCGCTTTGACCCCAAGGCCCCCAACTGGCCCGACCGCGACCGGTTCATCCTGTCGGCGGGCCACGGCTCCATGTTGTTGTACTCGCTCCTCCACCTGACCGGGTACGAGGATATGACGCTTCAGCAGCTCAAGGATTTCCGCCAGTGGGGTGCCAAGACCGCTGGCCACCCCGAGTATGGACATGCCACTGGGATCGAGACGACGACAGGCCCACTGGGTCAGGGCATCGCCAATGCCGTCGGTTTTGCTATCGCCGAAGAGGCACTGCGGGCCCAATACGGCAAGACTATCATCAACCACTATACCTATGTCATCGCCGGCGACGGCTGCCTGATGGAGGGCATCAGCCAAGAGGCCATCGCCCTTGCCGGGATGCAGCAACTAAGCCAACTGGTTGTCTTCTTTGACGACAACGGCATCACCATCGACGGCAAGGTGTCGATTGCCGACATCACCGATCAGCCCGCTCGCTTTGCCGCTTCTGGCTGGCATGTCCAGTCGATCGACGGGCATGATCCCGTGGCCATCGACGCCGCCATCACTGCTGCCAAGGCCGATCCTCGCCCGTCGATGATTGCATGCAAGACCCACATCGCCCTCGGCCACGCCGCCCAGGACACATCCAAGGGTCACGGCGCACTGACCGACGCCGCCCAGCTTGCCGCTGCCAAAGAATCCTATGGCTGGCCCTATGGACCGTTCGAAATTCCTGCCGAAATCAAATCCCAATGGGAGGCGATGGGCGCGCCCGGTGCCAAGGCCCGTGCTGAGTGGGAGGCCCGCTTTGCCGCCCTGCCCCAGGGCCGTCAGGACCGCTTTAACCGCGCCTTCGCGATGGAAGCGCCCAAGGCCCTCTCGGCCCGTATCCGCGCGTTGAAAAAACAGGTCAGCGAATCGCAGCCAAGCGTCGCAACCCGCAAGTCGAGCGAGATGGTGCTTGAGGTGATCAACCCGATCATGCCCGAGACTCTTGGCGGCTCGGCCGATCTGACCGGGTCGAACAACACCAAAACCTCTGATCTGGGCGTCTTCACTCCGGACAACCGCAAGGGCCGCTACATCCACTTTGGCGTGCGCGAACATGGCATGGCCGCGGCGATGAACGGCATGGCTCTGCATGGCGGTATCCGGCCCTATGGCGGCACCTTCATGTGCTTTACCGATTATGCCCGCGGTGCCATGCGCTTGTCGGCCCTCATGAAAGCCCCCGTCGTCTATGTCATGACCCACGACTCCATCGGTCTGGGCGAAGATGGCCCGACCCACCAACCGGTCGAGCATCTGGCCATGCTGCGGGCGACGCCCAACACCCACGTCTTCCGTCCTGCCGATACCGTTGAGACGGCAGAAGCCTGGGAATTGGCCCTGACCAGCACCACAACCCCGTCGGTCCTCGCCCTGTCCCGGCAAAACCTGCCCACCGTGCGGACCGAGCACAAGTCCAAGAACCTGACCGCCCAGGGCGCCTATGTTCTGGCCGAGGCGGAGGGCAAGCGTCAGGCGATCCTGATGGCCACAGGCTCTGAGGTCGAAGTGGCCCTCGCCGCCCGCGCGCTTTTGCAGGCGGAAGGCATCGGCACGCGTGTCGTGTCCATGCCCTGCTGGGAACTGTTCGAGGATCAGCCGCAGACCTACCGCCGCCGCGTCCTGCCCCCCGGCCCCGTCCGCGTGGCGGTCGAGGCGGGTATCCGCTTTGGCTGGGACCGCTGGTTGTTTGGCGAAGGCGGCAAGCGCGAAAAGTCCGGCTTTATCGGCATGCACGATTTCGGCGCCTCTGCCCCGGCAGAAGAGCTGTTTGAGCAGATGGGGATCACGGCAGCGGCCACGGCCGACAAGGTCAAGTCCCTGCTTGGATGAAGCGACGGGTGACAGAAGGGGCAGCGGCCCACACGCCGCTGCCCTTGTTCCGTGTTTGCCGCTCGTTGGCACCTGTCCTTGCGACAGTACTGGCCGTCAGCGCCTGTAGCGCCCCACCGGCGCCGCAGGATGCCCGTTTCGTTCCGGCAGGCGGCGGCGTCAGCCAAACCGGGTCGGTCAGCACCGGCGCGCTTGGCGTCGGGTTATCCGGTCCGATCCCCTACACCGGCGCATCGCCGTACACATCCGTCAGCCAAGGCTCAGTCTCTGGCCAACGGTCTGGTGGTCCGGCCAGTTTTGCCCCACCGGCAGATCAGGCCGATGCCTTTGCCATCTCCTATCTCAACTCGATCCAACGCCGATCCTTTGCCGAGCACCGAGAGCTTTGCGGTTACTTCGTCCTGACCCCGTCAGGCGAAATCGCCGCAACCCCGCCGGTTCCGGGCGATCTGGCCTCTTGCTCGCAGGCAGCCCCCGGGGCGGATGTGTTCGCCTCGTACCACACCCACGGCGCATTTGATGACGGCTATGACAACGAGGTTCCATCACCCGAGGACCTGATGGGTGATTTCCATTTTGGCATAGATGGCTACGTCAGCACGCCCGGCGGCAGGGTCTGGCGGGTCGAATATGATGTGCAGGCTGCCCTGCTGATATGTGGGCAAGGCTGCGTTGCGGTCGATCCGAACTACGACTTTGCCGACGATCTTGGCATCCGCAATCGCTACACTGTAGCCCAGTTGCAAGCCCGCTAGGCAGGGCTGAGCGGTCTGGCGGTCGTCAATGTGCCTGACTTTTCTGGCCGCTGAACCGCGCCAAAACCGGCTGTATCACGCAGGTGGCGACCGGGATCAGGACAGCCCCAAGGGCGAGGCCAGCAATGCCGTCCAACGATGCGGTAACTAGCCATTCGACAATGCCCTCAACCTGCGGCACGGCATGACCGGCGGCGACGGCCACTTTGTGAATCGCATCATAAAGGACCGGCCATCCCAAAACATCGAGGCCGTGGAGCACGATTGACCCGCCGACCCAGACCATCGCGGCCGTGCCCACAATGGTCAAAAGCCGCAGGAAGCCCGGCATACCCTGAACAAGCCCCCGGCCAACCGCGCGGGTCAGCCCCAACCGACCACGGCTGGCCATGCGAAGCCCGATATCGTCCGCCTTCACGATTAGGGCAACGCTGCCGTAAACAGCCACGGTGATCCCGACGCCAACAAGGGCAAGGGTCGCCGCCTCCATCGCAAGATTGCTTTCGGGTATCGCCGCGAGGGCGATTGTCATGATCTCGGCCGACAGGATGAAGTCGGTCTTGATCGCCCCAGCAACCCTCTCCTGCTCCAACTTGACGGGGTCCTTGACGTCAAGGTCCGCCGCGACATGACTGTCGCCATGGGGGAAAAGCCAGTGAAACAACTTCTCTGCGCCTTCAAAGCACAGGTAGCACCCGCCCAACATCAGCAAAGGCGTCACCAACCACGGCGCAAAAGACGACAGCAGCAAGGCGGCCGGGAGCAAGAAGAACAGCTTGTTGCGGATCGAGCCCAGGGCAATGCGGCCAATGATCGGCAATTCGCGGTCAGCGGAAAAGCCTGTGATATACTTTGGCGTCACCGCCGCATCGTCGATGAGCACCCCGGCCGTCTTTGCCCCGGCCTGGACCGCCTGGGTCGCCACATCGTCAATTGACGCGGCAGCGACCTTGGCTATGGCAGCCACATCGTCCAAAAGGGCAAGCAATCCACTCATCGACCAACTCTCCGTTCATCACTGTTCCTTAACTAACGGGTGCCTAGACATAGGCAACCCTAGGCTTTCCTTTGATCCCATCACGGCTACCCGCTAGAAGAAGGTTATGACGAACCGCATCGCCCTTGCCCTTGGCCTTTTCATCATCGGATTCTTCGTGCTGGACCACTTTGTCCTTCACATGGGGGCGGGACTTCTGATGGCCCGGAAATTCATGGCACTGATTGATTGGGTGGCGTTCTGGCGTTAGAAATCCCAGACATAACCTCCCTTATTTTCCTGATCGCGGTTGACCTTTCCGCCGAAATCGCAATGTATGCGCCAGACGCGACGGGCCCCTGCCGTCGCACCCTGCTTCCCAACCGGAGGACCCCTTCATGGCAGTCAAAGTGGCAATCAACGGCTTTGGCCGGATCGGGCGCAACGTTCTGCGCGCCATCATCGAATCCGGCCGCACCGACATTGAGGTCGTGGCTATCAACGATCTTGGCCCGGTCGAGACCAACGCCCACCTGTTGCGCTATGACAGCGTGCATGGACGGTTTCCCGCGACCGTCACCACGACCGAGACGACGATCGACGTCGGTCGTGGCCCGATCGAGGTGACAGCGATCCGCAACCCTGCTGAACTTCCCTGGGCAGACGTGGATATCGTGCTGGAGTGCACCGGCATCTTTACCGACAAGGACAAGGCCAAGGTTCACCTTGAAAACGGCGCAAGCCGCGTTTTGGTCTCGGCCCCTTCGGCAGGTGCGGACAAGACCATCGTCTTTGGCGTCAACCATGACACCCTGACCGCCGACGATCTGATCGTGTCGAATGCCTCCTGCACGACCAACTGCCTGTCGCCCGTCGCCTGGATCCTGAACAACGAGATCGGGATCGAAAAAGGCTTCATGACCACGATCCACTCCTACACCGGCGACCAGCCGACGCTCGACACCATGCACAAGGACCTTTACCGGGCCCGCGCCGCTGCCCTGTCGATGATCCCGACCTCGACCGGTGCTGCCAAGGCCGTCGGCCTTGTCCTGCCCGAGCTGAAGGGCAAGCTGGATGGCGTGGCGATCCGCGTGCCGACGCCCAATGTGTCGGTCGTGGACCTGACGTTCATGGCCGCCCGCGATACCACCGTGGAAGAGATCAACGCCGCGATCAAGTCAGCCGCCGATGGCAAGCTGAAGGGCATTCTGGGCTATACGGAAGAGTCGCTGGTCTCAGTCGACTTCAACCACGATCCGCATTCGTCGATCTTCCACATGGACCAGACCAAGGTCATGGAGGGCCGCATGGTCCGCATCCTGACCTGGTACGACAACGAATGGGGCTTCTCCAACCGGATGAGCGATACTGCCGTAGCCATGGGCAAGCTGATCTGATTTTTGGACCGCTTATGCTGTTTTGAAAGGGCCGTCCCATAAGGGGCGGCCCTTTTGCCATGCAGTTTTCGCATGCCGGACCCGACGAAACCATGGCTGGTGCTGCACTGCAGCATCGCTATCTAAGGATCAACCGAAACGGCCAATCCTTGAAAGGACATACCCATGACTTTGTTTTCCGCTGTCCGCGCCGCCGTTCAAAAACGCGCCGCCTATGTTCGCACCCGGAATGAACTGGCATCCCTACCAGTCGACGTCGCACTTGACCTCGACATCTATCCCGGTGACGCGGACAAAATCGCACGCAAGGCGATCTACGGTTAATCCAGACTTCAAACGGCAAGACGACCCCAGCCGCCCCTACACCGGGGGCGGCTTTTATGTATCCGGGCGCAATCTTGCTTTTAGGGCAAGGTTTACCGCAGGCGGGACAAATTTGGACACGTCCCCTCCAAGGCGGCAGATTTCCTTGACCAGCTTTGACGCGATGGCCTGGTTCTTGGCATCGGCCATCAGGAACACGGTCTCGATCGAGTTATCAAGCGACCGGTTCATGCCAACCATCTGAAATTCATACTCAAAGTCCGCAACCGCACGCAATCCGCGGATGATGACGCCCGCGCCCACATCGCGGGCACAGTCGATCAACAGGTTCTCAAAGGCATGGACCTCTATCCGGGTGCCCATCGCTTCGCCAATCGGGCGGCACTCTGATTCGAGCATCGCCACCCGTTCTTCAAGGGTGAACAACGGTCCCTTGTCCCGATTGATCGCAACACCGATAACGAGCCGGTCTACGAGTGAGCAGGCCCGCCGGATGATATCTGTATGACCATAGGTCACGGGATCGAAGGTGCCGGGATATAGACCTGTGCGCATGGCGGTCCTCATTCTGGGCCAGTCAGCTTCGGCCATTGATTTCGGGGGCACGCAACAATATTGCGCCCGCCTTTGCAAGAGGTCTTGAGCAGGAAGTTGGCTAGTGGCCCATGATCATGCCTTCGAGGGCCTTCTTCTCCATCGACAGCTCTGCAAGACGCGCCTTGACGACATCTCCGATGGAAATCAGCCCAACCATCTTGTCCCCTTCGACGACGGGAAGATGGCGAAAGCGGCCGTTGGTCATCATCTCGAGCACCTCGTTGGCGTCGTCTCGGACATTACAGGTGACAAGCTTTTTGGTCATCATGTCGCCAGCAGCTTCGGACATGCAGACAGCGCCCCTGCGGCCGATTTCGCGGACGATGTCGCGCTCTGACAAGATGCCGTCGGCCGTCTCACCATTGGCCGAGACGACCACCGCCCCAATCCGTTTCTCGGACAAAAGAGCGACGACTTGGCTGACAGTCATGTCGGGTCGGACTGTCATCACGCCGGTATCGGCCTTGGAATTCAGGATCTGCTGGACAAGCATCGCGAGTCTCCTCCTCAAAAGTCGCGTTGGAGTTGAAGCGTGGCGAGCGCTTACCCCCCTGTCAAGCTTGCCAATTCCTCAAGCCGCGTCACCTCGGCCCGCAGTCCGGCGATCAGGGCGGTCGCAAACCGGTTGATCCGGTCTGACCGCCGGTCCGCTGCGTGGCGCACAAGGTGAAAGGCGCGGGTCAGGGAAACGCTGTCGGTCAGCACCCGGACCAGTTCCGGAGCAAAGGGCAGTGCAAAGTCATGGACGATCCCAACGCCCCCCTGCCGCAGCATCTGCAACTGGACCGAGACAGAGTTGGAGGCCATCTGCACGCCCTGCGCCCCAAGGGCGCCAAGGTAATCCAGCTCCTTGTCAAAGATCATGTCGGGGATGTAGCCGACGACAGGTCTGCCCTTCAGGTCCTCTAGCGTCTTGATCGGACTTACCTCGCGCCGCATGGCAAGATGCAGCCGGTAGTCGGTGATCTTCTGCACCGTCAGACGACCCGCATCGGGCGGGCTGACCGTGATCGCCATATCCGCCTCTCGCTTGGACAGGTTGACGACGCGGGGCAGCGCCAACACCTGCACCTCAAGCCCGGGATTGTCGCGCTGGATCGCCGCGCAGACCTGGGGGAGCAGAAAGTTGGCGCAGCCGTCCGGCGCCCCGATCCTGATCTGGCCCGAAAGCCCCTCGCCCGTCGCCCCCTCTGCCAGCCCCTCGCGCAACGCGGCCTCGGCGGCGGCGGCGTGGTCACGCAGGGCAAGGCCCCTGTCAGTAAGGGCGTATCCCTGGGGCGACTTGGCAAAAAGGGAGGTGCCCAGCCGCTCTTCCAGCCGGGCGACGCGACGGCCCACCGTGGCGGGGTCCATCCGCAAAAGGCGGCCCGCCCCGGTCAGGCTTTCGGCCCTCGCCACCGACAGAAATACCCGTATGTCATCCCAATCGACCATATCGTACCTGCATTCCTGCAAAATGATTTTGACGAACTCTCTCTGTTCCCGCAGCAAAGGCAAGCGTAAACTGCGCCCAAGACAACAGGCCAGACGCCTGAGGAAAGGGACCACCATGATTGAACTGACCCATTACATTGGCGGCGAACACGTCAAAGGCCGCTCTGGCCGTTTTGCCGATGTCTTCAACCCGGCCACCGGCGAAGTGCAGGCGCGCGTGCCGCTGGCCAACGCCGACGAGATGGCACATGCCGTCGAGGTCGCCGCCGCCGCCCAGCCCAAATGGGCCGCCGTTAACCCGCAGCGCCGGGCCCGGGTGATGATGAAGTTCGTGGACCTGCTGCACCGCGACATGGACAAGCTAGCCGAAGCACTAAGCCGCGAGCATGGCAAGACCTTGCCCGATGCGGCTGGCGACGTGCAGCGCGGGCTTGAGGTCGTGGAATACTGCATCGGCGCGCCCCAGATGCTGAAGGGTGAATACACCGACGGTGCCGGTCCGGGGATCGACATGTACTCCATGCGGCAGGCCCTTGGTGTGACTGCTGGCATCACACCCTTCAACTTTCCCGCCATGATCCCGATGTGGATGTTCGCGCCCGCCATCGTCTGCGGCAACGCCTTCATCCTCAAACCGTCCGAGCGGGATCCATCCGTCCCCCTCATGCTGGCCGAACTGATGGAAGAGGCCGGTCTGCCCAAGGGCATCCTGCAGGTCGTCAACGGCGACAAGGAGGCCGTCGACGCCATCCTCGACCATGACGTGATCCAGTCCATCGGCTTTGTCGGATCGACCCCGATCGCGGAATACATCTACGGTCGCGGCTGCTCAAACGGCAAGCGGGTCCAGTGCTTTGGCGGTGCCAAGAACCACATGATCATCATGCCCGACGCCGACCTCGACATGGCCGCCGACGCCCTGATCGGTGCCGGTTATGGTGCGGCAGGCGAACGCTGCATGGCGATCTCGGTCGCAGTCCCTGTGGGCGACGAAACCGCCGATGCGCTGATCGAGCGGCTGATCCCCCGGATCGAAAAGCTCAAGGTCGGCCCCTACACTGCAGGCAAGGACGTGGACTACGGCCCGGTCGTCACCGCCGCCGCCAAGGCCAACATTCTTCGCATGGTCGAATCCGGTGTGGCCGAAGGCGCCAAGCTGGTCGTCGATGGCCGCAACTTCAACCTGCAAGGCTATGAAGACGGCTTCTTTGTCGGGCCCCATCTTTTTGACAACGTCACCAAGGACATGGAGATTTATCGCAAGGAGATCTTTGGCCCCGTCCTGTCCACCGTTCGCGCCAAGACCTATGAAGAGGCCCTTGGCCTTGCCATGGACCACGAATACGGCAACGGCACCGCCATCTTCACCCGCGACGGCGACACGGCCCGCGACTTTGCCGCCCGCGTCAATGTCGGCATGATCGGCATCAACGTCCCGATCCCCGTGCCGCTGGCCTACCACACCTTTGGCGGCTGGAAGAAATCGGTCTTTGGCGATCTCAACCAGCACGGCCCGGATGCGTTCAAGTTCTACACCCGGACCAAAACGGTGACCTCGCGCTGGCCTTCGGGCATGAAGGAAGGGGCGGCCTTCAACTTTAAGCCGATGGACTGAGCCAGGCGCCAAAATGGCATAATGACCCAAGAGGGGGTGACGAAAGTCGCCCCCTCTTTCCGTTTGATCACGCTTCGGGTCGCGCTGTGCGGAACAGTGGCCTCAAAACCATGGCGCTAAGCTGGATCATCGGGCAGCATCCTCGCAGCTTTACAGAACGTATTGGAGGACACATTGGCAAAATCCCGCAAGGTCATCATCACCTGCGCCGTGACGGGCGCGATCCATACCCCCTCGATGTCGCCCTATCTGCCGATCACCCCCGACGAGATCACAGCCGACGCCCTGCGTGCCGCCGAGGCCGGGGCCGCCATCCTGCACCTGCACGCCCGCAACCCTGAGGACGGCCGCCCCGACCAGACGCCCGAGGCCTTTGCCCCCTTCCTTGGCCGGATCAAGCAGCAGACCAATGCTGCCCTCAACATCACCACCGGCGGCAGCCCCTTCATGAAGGTGGAAGAGCGGGTGAAACCGGCCGCAACCTTCAAGCCCGAAGTGGCTTCGCTGAATATGGGTAGCTTTAACTTTGGCCTCTATCACCTTCTTGATAAATACAAAGATTTCAAATTTGAGTGGGAGCGCGAGCATCTTGAGAACTCTCGCGACCTCGTTTTCCGCAACTCGTTCAAGGATATCGAATACATCCTTCGCACCTGCGCCGAGAACGGGACACGGTTCGAGTTTGAATGCTACGACATCTCGCATCTCTATAACCTGAAACACTTTTATGACCGTGGGCTGGTCAAGGGTCCGCTGTTCATCCAATCCGTCTTCGGCCTGTTGGGCGGCATCGGTCCACATCCCGAAGACGTCATGCACATGCGCCGGACCGCCGACCGCCTGTTTGGCGACGACTACCGCTGGTCGGTTCTGGGGGCCGGTGCCAGCCAGATGCGGGTTGCAGCGCAGTCGATCGCGCTGGGGGGCAACGTCCGCGTGGGACTAGAGGATTCGATCTGGGCGGGTCCCGGAAAGCTCGCCAAATCGAACGCCGATCAGGTTACCCTTGCCCGGCAACTGATTGAAAGCATGGGGATGTCTGTAGCAAACTCTGATGAGGCCCGCGAGATCCTTGACCTCAAGGGCGGCGATCAGGTCGCGTTCTGACGCCGCTCTGGCCTTGCCAATCAGGGGCCAAACCGCGATCAAGGCGGGGCTGAATACCCGCTGAGGACGCCCCATGGATTTTGCGCTGTCGGACGAGCAATCGGCCATCTTTGACATGGCCCGCGCCTTTGGCGAGGCCGAGATTGCGCCCCATGCCCGGGCGTGGGAGGCCGATGGCCTGATCCCCAAGGCACTGTGGCCCAAACTCGCCGAACTGGGGTTTGGCGGGCTTTACGTGAGCGAGGATGCAGGCGGGTCGGGCCTGTCCCGCGTTGACGCAACGCTGGTGTTCGAGGCCCTGTCCCGGTCCTGCCCCTCGGTCGCGGCGTTCCTGTCGATCCACAACATGTGCGCCCGAATGATCGACAACTACGGCTCTGCCGCCCTGCGCAGCCGCTATCTGAATGACGTCGTCAGTATGAAGCGGGCGGTCTCATACTGCCTGACGGAACCGGGCAGCGGCTCGGACGCCGCCGCCCTGCGGACCCGGGCCACGCCGTCGGGCGACGGCTTTGCCCTGACAGGGACCAAGGCCTTCATCTCTGGCGGGGGCTATTCGGATGCCTATATCGTCATGGCCCGCACCGGCGGTGAGGGCGCGGACGGGATCAGTGCCTTTCTTGTCGACAACGATGCCCCAGGCCTGTCCTTTGGCGGGCTTGAGGACAAGATGGGCTGGCGCGCGCAACCGACCCGGCAAGTGCAAATGGACGCCTGCCCGGCGACCCTGCTGGGCAAAGAGGGTCAAGGCTTTCGCTATGCCATGGCGGGCCTTGATGGCGGCCGGCTCAACATCGCGGCCTGTTCGCTGGGTGCCGCCCAATGGGCACTTGAAACGACGCTGACCTACATGGCCGAGCGGCAGGCCTTTGGTCAGCCCATCGACCGGTTCCAGGGTCTTCAGTTCCGCCTGGCCGATATGGAGATCGAGATGCAGTCCGCCCGAACCTTCCTGCGCCAAGCGGCGTGGAAACTTGACGAAGGGCACCCCGATGCCACCGTTTTCTGTGCGATGGCGAAGAAGCTGGTGACAGAGACAGGCAGCAGTGTTGCCGATCAATGCCTGCAACTGCACGGTGGTTACGGCTATCTGGCGGACTACGGGATCGAAAAGATCGTTCGGGATCTGCGGGTGCACCAGATCCTCGAAGGCACGAATGAAATCATGCGACTGATCGTGGCGCGGGGATTGGTGGGGCGATGACCGATTGCATCATCCGCAAAGAGGGCAAGGTGGGCCGCATCACCCTTGACCGGCCGCAGGCCTTGAATGCCATGACCTATGACATGTGTCTGGCCATCGACGCTGCCCTGATCCGTTGGGCCGATGACCCTGATGTGGCGATGGTCATCCTCGACGCGGTTGGCGAAAAGGCCTTTTGCGCGGGTGGCGATATCGCCGAGATGTATGCGACCGGCATCGCGGGCGACTATGCCTATGGACGCAGGTTCTGGCGCGATGAATACCGGATGAATGCCCGCCTGTTCACCTTTCCCAAACCTGTGGCCAGCTTTTTGCAGGGCTTCACCATGGGCGGCGGTGTCGGGATAGGCTGTCATGCCAGCCACCGGGTGGTGGGCGACACCTCCCGCATCGCCATGCCCGAATGCACCATCGGGCTGGTGCCCGATGTGGGCGGGTCCCTGATCCTGGCGCAGGCGCCGGGGCGACTGGGCGAGTATCTGGGCCTGACCGGGGACCGGATGGCGGCGGGCGACGCGATCCACTGTTGTTTTGCCGACTATTACATCCCAGAGGAGGCCTGGCCCGACCTGATTGCCGCCCTGACCCTGACAGGCGACTGGACCTTGATCGACGCAGCCGCCCAGCCCGCCCCCGACAGCCGCCTGGCGGGCTGGCAGTCCGAGATCGACAAGGTCTTTGGCGGTGAGCGTCTGGGCGATATATATCGCGCCGTCCCCGATAGCCCGTCCGAACCGATCGCACATGCCCTCAGGCTCATGTCGCGCAATGCGCCACTGGCGATGGCCGTGGGCCTTGAGATCATTCGCAGGGTGCGCCAGCGCCCCACGATTGAGAATGCGCTTGATCAAGAGTTCCGCTTTACCTTTCGGGCGATGCAGCATGGCGATTTCCTCGAAGGCATTCGGGCCGCCATCATCGACAAGGACCGCAAGCCGAAGTGGCGGCACGCGGACTGGCAGGCCCTGCGTGGGGCAGATGTGCTGCGTATGACCCTGCCACTGGGCAAGGACGCGTTCACCTTGGAGGACAGAACATGAAGATCGGGTTTATCGGGCTGGGCAACATGGGCGGGCCGATGGCGGTCAATCTGGTCAAGGCCGGGCATGACGTGGCGGGCTTTGATCTTGTCGCCCGGCCCAAGGGCGTCGCCGTAGTCGGCAGCGCGGCAGAGGCGGCGACAGGGGCAGAGGTGGTCATCACCATGCTCCCCGATGGTCCGATCCTGCGCAGTGTCGCGGCAGAGCTGCACGCCGCCATGTCGCCGGGCGCGATCCATCTGGATTGTTCAACCGTCGACGTCGAAAGCGCCCGCGTCGTGGCCGAGGCTGCAGAAGTGCTGGGACTGGGCGCCATCGATGCGCCTGTGTCTGGCGGCATTGGCGGCGCTGTGGCCGGGACGCTGACCTTCATGGCGGGCGGGACCGAGGCTGCCTTTGCCAAGGTCCTGCCCCTGTTCGAAGTCATGGGACAGAAGGCCGTTCTATGTGGCCCATCGGGCAATGGGCAGGCGGCCAAGATCTGCAACAACATGATCCTGGGCGTCACCATGATCGCCACCTGCGAGGCCTTTGCCCTAGCCGACAAGTTGGGGCTGGACCGCCAAAAGATGTTCGACGTGGTCTCAACCTCGTCCGGGGCATCCTGGTCAATCAACGCCTATTGCCCGGCCCCCGGCGTTGGCCCGAAATCACCCGCCGATAACGATTACAAACCCGGCTTTGCGGCGGAACTGATGCTCAAGGATCTGCGACTTAGCCAGCAGGCAGCGGCAGGCGCTGACGCCGATACGCCGATGGGGGCCGCAGCCCTCGGCCTTTATCGGACCTTCGTCGAGGATGAGGGCGGACGCGGCCAGGACTTCAGCGCGATGCTGCCGCGATTTTTGGGACGCAGTCGCCCCGATTGACCCAGATCAGTTTATGCGCTCCGCAAACATGCTAGTTTTCCAATTAATGCAAATTGGGAGATTACCATGTTCACCACAAACGAAAGCGCATTTGACCGTATTGCCCGCGTCGTCGTCGGCGTTGCCCTGCTTGGCTGGTTCTTCATGGATCAAGACGGCGGTTTTTGGCACTATGCCAAGCTGATCGGCATTGTGCCATTGGTGACCGGCCTCGTGGGCATGTGCCCGCTTTACAGGATCCTTGGCATCAGCACCAAATCCAAGAGCTGATGCGGGCGGCTCCTGCCGCCGCAGCATGAGGATGATGCAGGACCGGCAGGATCACCAAGGCAGACCTACCGGTACCCGATTGGGGCTGAACGTCACGCATTGCGGTCACATCCCTTGCGAAACGGCTCGCAAGGGATTGTATTCTATATTTATTCCGCTGCAACCTTGCGAGGTTTGAGCATCGGGCCAAGATAATGCCCGGTGTGGCTTGAAGTTACGGCGGCCACCTCTTCGGGGGTGCCGGTCGCCACGACCATGCCCCCGCCATCGCCGCCCTCTGGGCCGATATCGACAATCCAGTCGGCGGTTTTGACCACATCAAGGTTGTGTTCGATGACGATCATCGAATTGCCCTGATCGACCAGATGGTGCAGCACCTCGAGAAGCTTTTTCACATCTTCGAAATGCAGGCCGGTCGTCGGCTCGTCCAGAATGTAGAGGGTGCGGCCTGTGGACCTCCGCGCCAACTCCTTCGACAGCTTCACACGCTGCGCCTCGCCCCCCGACAGGGTGGTGGCAGGCTGACCGACCTTGATATAGCCCAGACCCACCTGCACCAGCGCATCCATCTTTTCGCGGATGCTGGGAACGGCCTTGAAGAACTCTTGCGCGTCTTCGACCGTCATATCAAGAACGTCGGCTATGCTCTTGCCTTTAAAACGAACTTCCAGGGTTTCGCGGTTGTAGCGCGCACCTTTGCAGGTCTCGCACATGACATAGACGTCGGGCAGAAAGTGCATCTCGATCTTGATCAGGCCATCGCCCTGGCAGGCCTCGCAGCGCCCGCCCTTGACGTTGAAAGAGAACCGCCCGGGCTTGTAACCACGCGCCTTGGATTCGGGCAGGCCGGCGAACCAGTCGCGGATCGGGGTAAAGGCCCCGGTATAGGTGGCCGGGTTGGACCGGGGGGTCCGGCCGATGGGGCGTTGGTCAATGTCGATGACCTTGTCGAGATGCTCGAACCCCTTGATCGTCTCGCAGGGGCCGGGTGTTTCGCGGGCGCCGTTCAGCTTGACCGCGGCGTTCTTGTAAAGCGTCTCGATCGTCAGGGTCGACTTGCCGCCGCCCGACACGCCGGTCACGCAGACAAACTTGCCCAGAGGAAAGTCGACCGAGACATCGCGCAGGTTGTTGCCCGTCGCCTTGATGACGGACAGCTTCTTGCCATTCCCCTTGCGGCGCGTTGCGGGCACGCTGATCTCACGGCCGCCCGAAAGGTATTGCCCGGTGATCGAGGCGGCATCAGCCATGATCTCGGTCGGGGTGCCCTTGGACACGATCCGCCCGCCGTGGACCCCTGCCCCAGGACCGATGTCAAAGACATAGTCGGCCTCGCGGATCGCCTCTTCGTCGTGTTCGACGACGATCACGGTATTCCCCTGATCGCGCAGGTTCTTGAGGGTGGTCAAAAGACGGTCGTTGTCGCGTTGGTGCAGACCGATAGACGGCTCATCAAGCACATAAAGAACGCCCGTCAGGCCCGACCCGATCTGGCTGGCCAGCCGGATCCGCTGGCTTTCGCCGCCCGAAAGGGTGCCGGAATTGCGGCTGAGCGTCAGATACTCAAGGCCCACATTGTTCAGAAAGCCGAGACGCTCACGGATTTCCTTGAGGATGGCGCGGGCAATCTCGTTTTTCTGGTTGGACAGGCTTTCGGGAACGGTCAGGCACCAGTCATAGGCCTCGCGGATCGACATCCGGACAACCTGACCCACGTGAAGGCCACCGATCTTGACGGCCAGCGCCTCTTCCCGCAGGCGGTAGCCATTGCACGTCCCGCAAGAGCGGTTGTTCTGGTACTGCTCAAACTCTTCGCGGATCCAGTTGCTATCGGTCTCGCGGTAGCGGCGTTCCATGTTGGGGATGACGCCTTCAAAGGCCCGTTTGACCTGATAGACCCGGCCGCCTTCGTCATAGCGAAACTGGATTTCCTCGGTGCCAGAGCCGCGCAGGAACACCTCCTGCACCTTCTCATCAAGGTCCTTCCAGCGAGCGTTCTTGTTGAACCCGTAATGCTTGGCAATCGCCTCTATGGTTTGCAGGAAATAGGGTGATTTGCCCTTGCGCCACGGCGCCAGCGCCCCGTCCGCGATCTTGAGGGTCACGTCCGGCACGACAAGGCGTTCATCAAAGAACAGCTCTACCCCAAGGCCGTCGCAGGATGGGCAGGCCCCAAAGGGCGCGTTGAACGAGAACAGGCGCGGCTCGATCTCGGGGATGGTGAACCCGCTGACGGGACAGGCGAATTTCTCGGAAAAGGTCAAGCGTTCCGGTTCGCCCTCGCTCGGCGCGGTCTCAAGGATCGCGATACCGTCGGCCAGATCAAGTGCCGTGCGAAAGCTGTCGGCCAGCCGGGTTTCCAGCCCCTCGCGGACCACGATCCGGTCAACAACCACATCGATGTCGTGGCGGAACTTCTTGTCCAGCGTCGGCGGTTCATCCAGCTCGTAGAACTGGCCATCCACCTTGACGCGTTGAAAACCCTGCTTGCGCAGCTCAAGGAATTCCTTGCGATACTCGCCCTTGCGGTCACGGATGATGGGGGCCAGCAGGTAGCCCCGCGTCCCCTCGTCCATGGCCATGACCCGATCGACCATGTCCTGCACTTGCTGCGCCTCGATCGGCAGGCCGGTGGCGGGGCTGTAAGGGGTGCCGGCGCGGGCGAACAACAGGCGCAGGTAGTCATAAATCTCGGTCACCGTGCCGACGGTTGATCGGGGGTTTTTCGACGTCGTTTTCTGTTCGATAGAAATCGCCGGGCTCAGCCCGCTGATGTGATCCACATCGGGCTTTTCCATCATGTCAAGGAACTGGCGGGCATAGGCCGACAGGCTTTCGACATAGCGCCGCTGACCTTCGGCATAGATGGTGTCAAACGCCAAGGAGGACTTGCCCGATCCGGACAGTCCCGTGATCACCACAAGCTGATCGCGCGGAATATCGACATCCACGTTCTTGAGGTTGTGTTCGCGTGCGCCGCGAACCTCGATAAATTTCTGTTCAGCCATAGCCTACCCCCAGGATTGCTTAGAGATAGGCGAGTTGAACTGAGTCTCCAATCAAAAAGTAAGAACAAAAGGTAAACACAGCAATCCCAAGCGACGAATTGCACCGCATTTGAGGTTTGCAAAAGTTTTGTAACGATTATGCTTCAGAAATATGACGATGCTTGCAGCAACCCTCGCAACAACCTTCACCGCGTTCCTTGTCCTAAGCCTTGCCAACAGGACCATGGCGGAAGGAGAAATTGCCAAGCCGGCCTTGTGCGATCTGGCTTTGCGCCTTGATGCCGAGGTGGCTAAGGTGACGGGCTACCCCCAAGCGGTCACCTGCCCCGACATTCGGTTTGCGCCGCTTGGCGGGGCTGCGGCCCAACGTTCGCAGGCGGGGGCCTATTATCCTGAAACCGGCGCTATCGAACTGGCTCTGCACCTTGACCTTGCCACGGCAGAAGGACGCGGCTTTTTGCTGCACGAACTGGTCCACGCGGCCCAATACCGGGCCGGTCGACAACACAACGCAGCTTGCCCCGCCGCATTGGAGGCCGAGGCCTATGCCCTTCAGGCTGATTACCTATTTCGGGAAGGTGCGACCGAAGAGGCGGCGATGTCTCGCCTTCTCTCCGGTCTTTTGGGGGCCTGCGAGGCCCAGTACTGAGGCCAACTAGAAGTGGATCGCGCGGCCGTAGGCGTCGAGCACGCTCTCATGCATCATCTCGGACAGCGTCGGATGCGGGAAAACGGTGTTCATCAGGTCTTCTTCGGTGGTCTCAAGCTGGCGACCGATGACGTAGCCCTGGATCAACTCGGTCACTTCGGCGCCTACCATGTGGGCGCCCAGCAACTCGCCGGTCTTAGCGTCGAAGATGGTCTTGATCAGGCCCTCAGGCTCGCCCAGGGCGATGGCCTTGCCGTTGCCGATGAAGGGGAACTTGCCTACCTTGATGTCGTAGCCCTTTTCCTTGGCCTTGGCTTCGGTCAGGCCGACGCTGGCGACCTGGGGGTGACAATAGGTGCAGCCTGCGATGCTTTCGGGTTTGACCGGATGGGGATGGCCGCCCGCGATCATCTCGGCGACCATGACGCCTTCGTGGCTGGCCTTGTGGGCAAGCCAGGGGGCACCGGCGATATCGCCGATGGCCCACAGCCCCTCAACGCCAGTGCGGCAATATTCATCCGTGACAACGTGAGTCCGGTCGATCTTGACCCCAAGGGCCTCAAGACCAAGGTTCTCGACGTTGCCGACGATGCCAACGGCGGAAATGACGGTGTCAAACTCGGTCTTCTCGACCTTGCCGCCAGCCTCGATGTGGGCCACGACCTTGTCCTTGCCGCGGTCCAGCTGTTTGACGACTGCCTTTTCAAGGATCGTCATGCCCTGCTTGACGAACTGCTTCTTGGCAAAGGCGCTGATCTCGGCGTCCTCAACGGGCAAGATGCGGTCCATCACCTCAACCACTGTCGTATCGGCACCCAGCGTGTTGTAAAAGCTGGCAAATTCGATGCCGATCGCACCCGATCCGATGACCAGAAGCTTTTTCGGCATATGCGGCGGGACAAGCGCGTGGCGGTAGGACCAGACCCGCTCGCCATCGGCCTCAAGGCCCGGCAGGTTGCGGGCGCGGGCGCCGGTGGCCAGAATGATGTTCTCGGCGGCCAGTTCTTCGACCCCCTTGTCGGTCTTGACCGACACCTTGCCCTTGGCGGTCACGGTGGCCTCGCCCATCACGACGTCGACCTTGTTCTTCTTGAACAGGTGGCCGATGCCGCCAGACAACTGCTTGGCCACGCCACGGGAGCGTTTGACGACGGCGTCAAGATCGTAGCCGATGTTCTCGGCCTTCAGGCCGAATTCTTTGGCCCGGTGCATTAGGTGGAATACTTCGGAAGAGCGCAGCATCGCCTTGGTCGGGATACAGCCCCAGTTCAGACAGATGCCACCAAGGTTCTCCCGCTCAACGCAAACGACCTTCAGACCCAGTTGGGCAGCCCGTATCGCGGCCACATAGCCGCCGGGGCCGGCCCCAATGACAATCATATCGTAGGTCTTGGCGGCCATGTCTGTCTCCTCCGCATGTTCGAATTAGTTTGACGTTAAACCAATTCCGGATGCGGGGCCAGACGGGGCAAGCGCATGGCAGGTATCAACCTGATGCAATCCCCGTTTGACCGCCGTGACCGGCGCCAGTCAGATCGCCGGCGCCTGCATGGCCTGCAACTCGGCCCCATAACCGCCAGCGTCAAGCCAGGCTTGCTCAACCGCTGTGGAGGGCCGTCCAAGGGCCACGTTGCGGAACGGAAAGCGGCCAAAGCGCCGGATGATCTGGCGGTGTACCTTGGCGTGCAGCAGGTTCTCGTGGCCCGTGTCAGGCATGCGAGACGTGAAAAGCCGCATGGCACGATCCTGGTCGATCAGATTCTCTGAATGCTCAAGCGGCATGTAAAAGAATTGTCGGGCTGGTTCATCGACCCGCAGATCCCAATCCCGCGCGATGGCGGCCTTGGCCGCAGCGCGCCCCAGCCTGTCCGAGGCAAAAGCGGCTGCCGTGCCCCTGAACATGTTGCGCGAAAACTGGTCCGCCACGATGACGTAGGCCAATGATCCAGTTGGGTAGGTCAGCCAAAGCCCGCAGGCCCCCTCCATCACACCATCCCAGGTCTTTCGAAACCGGTCTCTGACTTCCTGATCCAGTTCCGGCGCACCAGAATACCAGCCTTTTTCTCCGACTTCGTCCAGCCAGAACCCCAAAACTTCCTCAGGTGTCCGCACACCACCGCTCCCTTTGAGACCGCTCTTTGTCATTTGGACGTTACAGAACATTCAAACTCGCACAACCCGTTCAAGACCCCGAGTTCTATTCTGTTGCCGTGGCAACCGCATCTTCGTCCGTTTCCGCTTCCGCTTCAGTCTCGAGGTAAACCTCCTGCATGGCGACCGCCATGACCGGTGAGGCAGTGGCGGTGATCGGCGTGTAGGACACGAGGTCTTCGACAGCGGTCGTGGTCTTGCGCTGGGTCATCCGCCAAAGACCGTATGCCGCCAGCCCCAGCAGCAGGACCGCGATGAACCCCCAGAACCCGTTGACGCCAAAGCTGTCCATCACCCAACCAACCAAGAGCGGGCCAGCAATCGCCCCTAGCCCGTTAATGAACAAGAGCCCGCCCGAGGCTGCGGCCATATCCTCGCGGTCGAGGTAGTCGTTCGCGTAGGCGATCAGCAGGGCATAAAGTGGGTTGGACATGCCGCCAACCAAAGCCGCGCTGAACAGGATGAACCCGAAATTTCCGGGTATCAGGAACGACACCATCGCCCCCAACCCACCGACAAGGGCAATCGCGATGATCAGGATGCGTCGGTCCATCCGGTCTGAAAGCCAGCCGATGGGATACTGGAGAAACAGCGCAGTGACATAGGTGATCGACACCATGGCCGAAATCTGCGGAACGGTCAGCCCGACCCGCGTTCCATAAACCGCCGACATCCCGAACTGGGCGGCAAAAACGCCCCCCAGCAGAAACATGCCCACACAAGCCAGGGGCGAGGCATCGATGAGGCGACGGATGCTTAGCGGCTTGGTCGATTCGAACTTTGGCGTTGCACTGACGCTGAGCAGGATGGGCGCAAAGGCCAGCGACACCAGAACCGACGGGATGATAAAGAGGATAAAGCCGGACACATCGCCCAGGACAAGAATGTATTGGGCCGACACAATCCCGGCCATCTGCATGATCATGTAAAGCGACAGCGCCTTGCCCCGGTTTTCGTTGGAAGAGGCGTCGTTCAGCCAGCTTTCGGCAGTGATATATACGCCGCAAAAGCAATACCCGATGACGACACGCCCGATGGTCCAGACCCAAGGCTCGGCCAGCGCGGGATAAAGGATCAGCACAGCCGATATGGTAGAGCCGAGGGCGGCAAACACCCGGACGTGGCCGACCCGTCGCAACAGATTGGGCACGGATTGGGAGGCGAACAGAAAACCCGCGAAATAGGCCGACATGATTATCGACATCTCGAGGGTGGAAAAGCCTTCCAACTCTCCCCTCACGCCCAGCAGCGTGCCTTGCAGGCCATTGCCCATCATCAGCATGAACATGCCCAGGAAAAGCGCCCATGAGCCGCGAAGTACCTGCAACATGGGGAGGACCTTTCGCTCAGATTGCTTGGCCCAGTTAGCTGCCGAGGGATGAAGAATCTAGGTATGAAACGACAGTTTGTGTCGCGTCTGTAAGGCGCATGCCGGCCGCATCGGCGCAGCCCCGCCTACCGATCCGCGCGCCCCGGAAGCAAGAGGCTGGCGTCGCCATAGGAAAAGAACCGGTATTTCTGAGCAATCGCATGGGCGTAGATGGCCTTGATCCGGTCTGTCCCCATCGTGGCCGATACCAGCATCATCAGCGTGGACTTGGGCAGGTGAAAGTTGGTCATAAGTCCGTCAGCCACCTGAAACTCAAAGCCCGGCGTGATAAAGATATCCGTCTCGCCCACCCAGGGGGCCATTCCCTTTGACGTGGCCGCACTTTCGATCAGGCGCAGGGCGGTGGTGCCAACCGGGATGATCCGCCCGCCGGCGGCCCGTGTTGCGTTGATCTCGTCCGCGGCTTTGGCAGTCACCTCGCCCCATTCGGCATGCATCACGTGGTCGGCGACATCGTCCACTTTGACCGGCAGAAAGGTCCCGGCCCCCACGTGCAGGGTGACATGGGTCAATTGCACCCCTCGCTCGGCCAGGGCCGCCATAACGACTTCATCAAAATGAAGCGACGCGGTGGGGGCCGCAACCGCACCGGGCCGTGCAGCCCAAAGTGTCTGGTAGTCGGTCTTGTCGGCCTCATCAGCCGCACGGCGCGCCGCGATATAGGGGGGCAGGGGCATTGCACCAGCCTCGGCCAAGGCGGCGTCGAAATCGTCGCCCTGCAGGTTGAACCGGATAAGAGCCTGCGTATCCTCAACCCCTTCGAGGCGGGCGGACAGGCGGGGTGAAAAGACGACCTCTTCCCCTTCGCGCCATTTGCGCAGGGGCTTGACCAGGGCCGTCCAACAGCCATCTGCCCGCGGTTCAAGCAAGGTCGCTTCGATCCGGGCCGTTCCTTCGCCAGCCGCCCCACCACGATGGCGCAGGCCCGACAGGCGGGCCGGGATCACCTTGGTATCGTTCAGGATCAGCCTGTCGCCGGGCAAAAGAAAGTCGCTCAGATCAGTCACTCTGCGGTCAAGGATGTCAGACCCTTGCGCCACCAGAAGGCGGGCGCTTGACCGTGGTCGGGCCGGACGGACGGCAATCAGCTCTTCTGGCAGGTCAAAGTCGAAATCTGACAGCTTCACGATCGGGCCTCCTTAGTGGGTGCTACTGGTTCTGAACCGGGGGCTGTCCCCGGAAGATTTCGCGGAACATGCCCGGGGTCAGAATCGACAGGGGATTGACCCCGACCTGAGGCGTCCCGATCGGCCCTCGCAGCGTGTAATTGAAGCCGAACAAGCCCTCACCCCTTTGTGTCAGAACCGAACCCACCCCGTTGATCAGATAAAGTGGCGAGATCACGCCCCGAAAGTCCATCTGCCGGGTCGCCTGCGTGTAGACACCGTCCATCGAAATTCCAAGCCCCGGTCCTACCGCGCTGGATTGGGAAACGGTGATCCGGTCGGGATCAATGCGGAAGGCTGCATCCACCTGGTTGAATGACAGCCCCTGCCCGTCAAGCTGCTGCAACAGGCCGACCACCGAGATCGCGTCGATCAACTGGGCAAGGGCAGGTGCGTCGCGCACTCGCAAGCTGCTGATCCGTAACGTACCGTCATAGCTGCCTTCGCCCGTCGTCGGGGTCAGCGACAGGTCCATCGTCCCGCCCCGCGCATTTTCAAGGAACCCGGCCGAGGCCAGAACCTCGCCCGCCGCATTGCTCTGGACCCGCACCGCAGTGCCTGAGCCGCCGGGGGCGACAGTCCCATTAACAGCGGCCCCATCGTTGACCTGCGCGGTAAAGTTCCCCTGAAAGCCGCCAGCACCGGAAAAGGTCCCTTGAAAACCGGTCAGAGCGATCCCTTCGGTGACCTGCAACCGGTCAAGGTTGATTTGCATCGGGCCACTCTCGCCACCGTCGCTGCCGCCGAAATCGGCTCGGCTCAGGTCCAGCGTCCCGCCACCCAGCTGCACCTCAACTGGGCGTCCACTGCCGCGCCTCACCAGAACCACGGGGCTGTCCAGCCAGCCGCCCAGACGGACGCGGTTAAAAACGGCCCGGTTCAGCCCGCCATCGCTGTTCAGGCGGATAAAGCCCGTCGTTTGCAACCCTGCCGCGTCAAGCTGGACCTCGTCCACTGTGGGCACATCGCCCAATTGGCCGGTGATAGAGAAGCTGCCAGTGCCCCCCTCGCTCTTGCCCCAGCCAACCGCGGGCAGCGATAGGCGCAGGCCGGTCAGGTCCGATGTCATGCTAATGACAGGTGGGCCGTCCGGGCCAAAGTCCAGGCGAAACGCCCCCTGTCCTGCCCCACGGACAGCCCCGGTCGGCAGGCCGATCCCGAATTCATCGATGAACTGTTCGGACAGCTCAACCGTCCCTTCGACCTGAGAGCGGCCTTCGCCTTCGGGGCCAAAAATCGTGCTCCATGTCGCCGTGCCGGGCACCCGGCCCAGCCGTATCGCCCCGGCCACACTCATCCCGATGTTATCGGCCACAACCTGGAGTTCGGCGCCCGCCAACACCCGGCCGGGCACCAGGACCTCGCTGCGGACGTCCGTTAGCCGCGCGCGCACGTCAAAGGCAGGCTGTTCGCCTGGGACCCGGTCGCCCAGGCGCAGGCGGATGTCGCCCTCTCCCTCGGCCCAGCCCTGAGCGAGGGTGACAGGCCGGCCGGCGCGGGTCAGAAAGGAAAACGGCGGCAGGTCCAACAACGAAAGGACCGCCGTGATCGTGCTTTGGGTTTTGAGGTGGACAATCGACGGGGCGCGATCGACGGTGATGTCGGGCACGATAAAAGTCGATCCGGTCAGGTCCGCCATGCCACCAAGGGGGGCCGGTATCCGTCCGGTGTCCAGCGACACCGTGAGGCTGTTGTCCTGGATCGCCAGCATACCGGACACCCCTTGCAAGGACGGCAGACTTTGCAGGACCGTTGCCACCGTATCCTCGAACCGCAGGTTCAACGCCCAGACCCGACCATCATGTTGCGGTCCGAAACGAAGCCCCGCCGATGTGCCGAGCAAGGTGGCCCGAGGGATGTTGGTTTCGAGCCATTGCCGCATGCCCGGCCGGAAACTGCGCGGCCAGAGCACCATGAGCCGGGTCATCGACATCCGGTCGAGCCCGGCATCCAGGGCGACCTCCCACCCTTCGTCACTGGCGCCGATCCGGCCCGACGCTTCAAGGCGGGACTGCTGCCCTTCTGTATCCGTGTCGGTGACGCTGATAACGCCGATGTCGACGGCAAACGGATCCAGACGCAGACGAAACTCGGCGCTGGCTTCGGACAGGGTCACCGGTTCGTCGTAAAGGCCCGCCGGATCAAGGGCGATCCGGTGCAGGTTGAACTGCCCCAAAAGCGCACCCGGCCAGCCTTCAGTGATCTCGCGCATATAGGCCTGCCCGTCGCCCTCGATCGTGCCCCAATCGCTGACGACACGGAGATCCTCGAACCCGACCTGCCCTGCGGCGGGATCATAGCTCAGGGCCACCTGCATTTCGTCAAAGCCAACCGGCCTTGCCTGCGGGGTCGGGCGCAAGGCACCGCCGCCAATCTGCAAGGCGGCTTGCAGCGGGCCGACAACCCCGCCCACATCGATACGACCCGTCAGTTGGGCCGACAGCTGGGCGTCTAGAAGGCCAAGCCAGCTTAGCGCCGGGCTTTGGGTGGCGATATCAGCGGCAAGCGCATCCTGAATGGCGACATTCACATCCGTCTCGCCAGTTTCGCGGTCGCTGAGCAGGTCAAGGTCGATCGTGGTGATGAAAGCGCGGCCTGACAGCAAGGCCAGCGCCCCTGACAGGTGCAGTTCTTCGGCATCAAGGTTCAGTTCAAGCGTCCCACCGTCGACCGTCCAGGCCCTGCCCGCCCGGGCGTCGTCATAGTTGACGACCAGCCCTTCGGCGCGGACACGTTCCATCGCCTCCAGAACAGGGCGATTGAACGTGGCCCCTAACTGCGCCAACAGCGCAGCGGGGCTTGCCGCCTCCTGGGCGGCCGGTGCCGCCGCCTCGAATGCGAGGGCGACAGAGCCATCCTTGGACCGGCGCAGGGTGATCTGGGCCCCGGTCAGGGTGATCCGTTGCGGCAGAACCTCGCGGCGCAAGAGCAGTCCCCGGGGCGACAACTGCACTGCAATCGCAGGCACGCGCGCCATGACGACCCCCTCGGCATCGGCCAGAACCGTCCCTGTCATGCGGACAAGGGGATGTAGATCGCGGCCCACCTCGACGGTGATACTGCCAAAGCGAAGGCTTCCCCCGTTCAAGACACGGGTGGCCTGTTCTTCGACAAGCGTCTTGATCCAGGTCGGTGCCGTCACCTCCTGACCGATGATCAGGAACGGGGTCAGCAGCACAAAGACAAGCGGTGCGAGGGCGATCAAGCCGACGCTGCGCAAAGCATGCCACCCCACGCCCCGACCGGTCGGGGCTTCGGACGGCCCTGCCCTGCCCTGACCCTTTGAAGGGCGCAAGGTTTCGGCCAGGGTGGAACCCAAGGCTGCCGGGTCCGGCCCTTGCGGGTCGGTCGGGTCCTGATCGGTCTGCTTCGTCATCTTCTGTCGAATATCGGCTCCCGGCCCTTTATTCCTGCCAAAACCAGCCTAGAACGAAACCTCATACCGGCACAGCACCAAAGGAACATCCCCATGACCTCTGCGACCCTCCAGCCCGGCGACACCGCCCCCTCCGTCAGCCTGCCCCGCGATGGGGGCGACACCGTGTCATTGTCCGATCTGGCCGGCAAGTCGGTGGTCCTTTACTTCTACCCCAAGGACGACACCCCCGGCTGCACCAAAGAAGCCCAGTCGTTCACCGACATGGTCGAGGATTTTGCCAGTGCCGGGGCGACGATCCTTGGTGTTTCAAAAGACCCGGTAAAAAAGCACGACAAGTTCCGCGACAAATACGGGCTCAAGATCGCCCTCTTGTCAGATGAAGAAGGCGATGTCTGCGAACGGTATGGCGTCTGGGTCGAAAAAAGCATGTACGGCAAGACCTACTTCGGGATCGAGCGGGCGACCTTTCTGATCGGTCCGGACGGCAAGATCGCGCAAGTCTGGCGCAAGGTCAAAGTGCCTGGCCATGCCGAAGCCGTGCTTGAGGCGGTCAAGGCGCTCTGACGATGCGCGGGACGGGCCGGGTAAGATGGGTCCCAACCCATCTGCACCCCGGTTTGCCCTGACCCTGCCCGCCCGGTAAGGTGGGTCCAGACCCACCATCCGGACAGTTTCATGCAGACCCTTACCCAAATGGCGACCGAAGTGCTCTGCACGGCGGATGGCAGGACCAAGACCGCCCTGTCGCGGGCGCATGCCGCCCGCTGGCGCGAGGCACGGCTGGCCGGCACGCCGATTGCCATCGGGACGGCATCGCCCCCCGACAAACCTGCGCGCCCCACATCGCCTGACCTTCTGGCCCCCCGCGACATGCCAAAGCGCAAACCGGGCAGCCCAGCAGGCCGCATCGCCCTTCTGCATGCCGTGGCCCATATCGAATTGAATGCCGTCGACCTACACTGGGACATCATCGCCCGGTTCGTTCACATCCCCTTTCCCATTGGCTACTACGACGACTGGGTCAAGGCGGCAGACGAAGAGTCCAAGCATTTCAACCTGATGTGCGACTGCCTTGAGGCGCTTGGCAGCCATTATGGCGCATTGCCCGCCCATGCAGGCATGTGGCGGGCGGCAGAGGACACGACCGGCGACATCCTTGCCCGCCTTGCCGTCGTGCCAATGGTACTCGAGGCCCGGGGCCTTGATGTCACCCCCGGCATGATCGCGATCTTCGAAAAGCATGACGAGACGCAGGCAGTCGCGGCTCTCAAGACGATTTATGCCGAAGAAGTGCATCATGTCGCCTATGGCTCAAAATGGTTCAACTTCCTTTGTGGGCGCGAAAATCTTGATCCGACCGAGACATTTCACAGGCTTGTCCGGCGCTATTTTCACGCCCCTCTGAAGCCGCCGTTCAACGAGGAAAAGCGGGCCGAGGCCGGTCTTGCCCCGGATTTCTATTGGCCCCTTTCAGAGGATGCCGAAGCGGCCGGCTGGGACCCGCTGCCTGTTTCAGTCGGCGGATCTGCGGGGAACTAGGCGGGATCTTGCCGATTTTGGCTGGAAAATCTCTGATTTATCTGGTATTTGCGATGAATTGTTGCGTGTTTGCCAGTGTCTTTGTATCCCCTTCCAGTGGCCAGGCGGGACGCGAGACCTGACCATACCAAGGGGGACAACAATGGGTCATCGCCAGTGAGATCGCGGGCAGCTAAATACGTGCACGACATGCTGGAGCGGCGCTTTCCTGAAAAGCGCCTGTTCCTGAGATCGGAAACCGAAACACGCTTTATCCGGCTAAAGTCCGGAACCCAGCTTTTGATATGGTCGGGCAGCACCGTCATCGTTGGTTGGACGATCATCGCCACGGCGATCCTTTTGATGGACTCCATCGGCGCCGGTAACTTCCGTGCGCAGGCCCAACGCGACAAGATGGTCTACGAAGAGCGGCTGAACGCCCTGTCGTCCGAGCGTGACATGCGTGCTGCCGAGGCCGCAGCCGCGCAGAACCGCTTCAGCTCTGCGCTCGAGCAGATTTCCGTGATGCAGACCGAGCTTCTGGCCTCCGAGGACCGCCGCCGCGAGCTTGAGACGGGGCTCGAGGTCGTGCAGGCCACGCTCCGCCGGACCATGGTTGAACGGGAAGCCGCCCGGGATCAGTACCTTGCGCTTGAGGCCAGCCTGAACGATGGGTCAGACGGAGTGGCCGGTGGCGTGTTGACACAGGACCTTGTTGGGACCGTCGACGTGCTGTCGGATGCTCTGGCCGATACGGCTGACCAGCGTGACCTGATTGCGGCTGACGCCCAATATGCCCTCGACCGTGCTGAGGACCTCGAGTTGGAGATCCGTCTTATGGCGGACCGCAACGACGCCATTTTCCGCAAGCTCGAAGAGGCGATGCTGGTCTCGGTAGAGCCGCTCGACAACATGTTTCGCGCCGCAGGGATGGACCCCGAAAACCTGCTTAATCAGGTGCGCCGCGGTTATTCCGGGATGGGCGGCCCGCTGACGCCCCTCTCCTTCTCCACGATGGGCGGAGAGCCGGACCCGGATTCTTTGCGGGCCAATTCGATCCTCGATGCCATGGACCGGATCAACCTTTACCGAATCGCTGCCGAACGCGCGCCATTCGATATTCCGGTCCGCTCGGATTTCCGATTTACATCGGGATTCGGCCAGCGCTGGGGCCGGATGCACGCGGGAACTGACTTTGCCGCGCCCATCGGCACCCCTGTCTATGCCACTGCGGACGGTGTCGTGACCGAGGCGGGCTGGTCATCAGGCTATGGCCGCTTGATCAAGATCCAGCATGAGTTCGGGATCGAAACGCGATACGCGCATTTGAACGCCATACGGGTCACGGTTGGTCAAAGGGTCTCGCGCGGCGAGCGGATCGGTGATATGGGGAACTCTGGACGGTCTACCGGCCCGCACCTTCACTACGAGGTCCGCGTCGGCGGTCAAGCTGTGAACCCCATGATCTATATAAGAGCTGGAAGAGATGTTTTCTAAGAGCAAAATCAACGAGCCAGGCCCAAGGGCCGGTGACCCCGCAGCCTCTGCCCCCTCGGCCAGCAGCACACCAGCAACGACTCAGGATTACCGTCCTGCCGCGCCAAAGGCCAAGCCGCCTGCATCGGTTCTGTCGTCTGACCTGCACATCAAGGGCAACCTCAAGACAACCGGCGATATTCAGATCGAAGGTCAGGTCGAAGGCGACATTCGCGCCCATCTTCTGACCGTCGGCGAAGGTGCCACTGTCAAAGGTGAACTGGTTGCAGACGATGTCGTGATCAACGGCCGCATCATTGGCCGCGTGCGTGGCCTGAAAGTCCGCCTGACCTCGACCGCACGCGTCGAAGGCGACATCATCCATAAGACGATCGCAATCGAATCCGGCGCCCATTTCGAAGGTTCGGTTCAGCGTCAGGACGACCCGCTCAGCAGCGGTGGTGCCCAGAAGACCCTGCCGAAGCCAAGTGCATCCGAGGCTGCCGGCTCTTAATTCCGGCAACTGTCCGACGTCATTCAAACGGGCGTAGCTGACAGGGCCGCGCCCGTTTTCGTTTGCGATGCCAATTTTGCCAGGATCGATCTGTAACCAGCTATCTGGCCCTATCTGGTCCTATCTAGGATCATAAAGCGCCCGGCGGTACAGATGCCACGTCGCATGACCCAGCACTGGCAGCACAATGACGAGGCCCAGAAACCACGGCAGCATAGCGAGCAGTGTCAGTACCGCGATCAGCCCTGCCCAGATCACCATGACCGGCAGGTTGGCGTTGACCATCCGCACGCTCAGCGCCATCGCAGTGACAAAGTCGATCTCTTTTTCAAGCATCAAGGGCAGGCTGACCACCGTCATCGAGAACAGCAGAAAGGCCAGAACCCCGCCGACGGCAAGTTCTACCGCCACCATGCGCACCCCTTCGGTCGAGCGGAAGAGCGACCAAGGATCGGACACATTTGTCATCGGGCCAAGCCCCATGAACAGGGCAAAGATCATATGGGCAAGAAAGGTCCAAAACAGGAAGTAGATCACGATGATCGCCCCCGCCCAGGGGATCTGTCGGGATCGCTCCGCCCAGACGACGCCCAGAACGGCGGACCATTTCAGCGGCTCGCCATCCTCTAGCCTGCGGCTGACCTCATAGAGGCCGACTGCAGCAAACGGTGCGGCCAGGGGAAAGCCCAGCGACACCGCAAGGGTCCAGGTGACCGTGCCTGCCCCAAGCCAGACCATGAAGAAGCCGCCCAGCACATAGACCGCGCTGAAGAACAGGCCAAAGGCCGGGGCGCTGCGAAAGTCGTAAAAACCGGCCTTCAGGCACAACCAAAGCTCGTACAACGTGACCTTGCCAATCTCGGGCAAGGGCGACGCAGCCTTATGGGTGTCGATCTGGGTCATGGGACTTCTCCCTGTGACGCCAGTTTCGCGCCAAACAGGGTGGGTCTGTCAAGCCACCAAGCAGGTCGATCAGTCTTCGGACATCGCCTCGGCCCGGCTTTTGCCGGACACCTGAAGCGCCAGGGTCGCCGCCATAAAGCCGTCCAGATCACCGTCGAGCACACCTTGCGTGTCAGATGTCTCGTAAGAGGTGCGCAGGTCCTTGACCATCTGGTAGGGCTGCAGGACGTAAGACCGGATCTGATTGCCCCAGCCGGCATCCCCTTTGGCCTCATGGGCCTCATTGATGGCGGCGTTGCGGCGGTCAAGCTCCATCTGGTAGAGCCGCGATTTAAGCGCCTTCATGGCAATCTCGCGGTTCTGGTGCTGCGACTTTTCCGAGCTGGTCACCACGATCCCGGTCGGCATGTGGGTGATCCGCACGGCAGAGTCAGTGGTGTTGACGTGCTGGCCGCCCGCCCCCGATGACCGGTAGGTGTCGATGCGGATGTCGTTTGGGGCCACCTCGATCTCGATATTGTCGTCGACCACGGGATAGACCCAGACAGAGCTGAACGAGGTATGCCGCCGTGCAGCGCTGTCATAAGGCGAAATGCGGACAAGCCGGTGAACACCGCTTTCTGATTTCAGCCAGCCATAGGCATTGGGCCCGCTGATCTTGTAGGCGGCGGACTTGATCCCCGCCTCTTCGCCCGCGCTTTCGGATTGCAGTTCAACGGTATAACCGTGCTTTTCCGCCCAGCGGACATACATCCGGGCCAGCATCGACGCCCAGTCGCAGCTTTCCGTGCCGCCCGCGCCCGAGTTGATCTCAAGGAAGGTGTCGTTGCCATCGGCCTCACCATCCAGCAGGGCCTCGATCTCTTTCTGGGCGGCCTTTTCGCGCAGCGCTTTCAGGGCAGTTTCGGCCTCGGTGATGATGTCGGCATCATCTTCCATCTCACCCAGTTCGATAAGCTCGACGTTGTCGTTCAGATCGCGGCTGAGACTTTCGTAACTGCCGATGGCATCGACCAGCATTTGCCGGTCGCGCATAAGCTTTTGAGCGGCGGCGGGGTCATCCCAAAGGCTGGGATCTTCGACGCGGGCGTCGAATTCCTCAAGCCGGTGTTTGGCCGTCTCCCAGTCCAGCCGTTGGGCCAGAAGCTTCAGTGACTTTTCGATGGCGGCGATAGTTGATTGCGTCTCAGCGCGCATGGGTCAGGCTCTTTGATTGGTTGGTGCTTGGTCTACCGTGCAGGGACTGTCTCGGCAAGGCGCGGCGGGCATGGCACCACACTTGACACCCTGCCCGGCCTTGCCTCAGATCAGTACAGCCCGCCGGAGGACAGGGTTCCAAAGGTGGCGCGTGGCCCAATCTGGGCCGTTCCACCCGATGCGGTCGGCGCCGTCTGGACGCGGCCCCGAACCTCGTCAAAAAGTGGAAGGTCTGTCGACATGCCAAAACCACCGTCGAACATTATGCCAAAGACCGGCTGCTCTCCATCGCGGAAGCATTCGGCCACCACGTGGTCGCCGCTCGCCTCGTCAGGCAACCGCGCCCCGGTAAATCGGTCGATCTTGATAAAGCGGCATTGGTCGGGGATATGGAACGCCGTGCCACCATATTCCTCAACAGCAGCCTCCATGAAGGCCTGGAAAACCGGCGCACAAACCCCACCGCCAGATGCACCGGGCATGTTGCGCGGCGTGTCATAGCCGATGTAGCAGCCTGCAGCGATCGAGCTGGAAAAGCCAACGAACCAGACGTCTTTTGCGTCGTTGGTCGTCCCGGTCTTGCCCGCGACCGGCACGGGCAGATTGACGGCACTTGCTGCCGTCCCCCTTTGAACAACCCCTTCCAGCATCGAAGTCAACTGGTAGGCCGTCACGGCGTTCATGATGCGGTCGCGGTTGGTCTGGATACCGGGGGCCTGACCTTGGGGCAGGCTGGCGTTAAAACAATCGGGGCAAATGCTTTGGTCGTGGCGGTAGACAGTGTTGCCGAACCGATCCTGCACCCGATCCACCAAAGTCGGCTCCACCCGCTCTCCTCCATTGGCGAACATGGCATAGGCGGCAACCATCTTGAACAGCGTCGTCTCCTGGCTGCCAAGCGAGTTGGCCAGAACCGGGTTGAGGCTATCATAAACCCCGAACCGTTCGGCATATTCCGCGACAACATCCATCCCGATCTCTTGGGCCAGACGAATGGTCATCAGGTTCCGCGACTGTTCGATCCCGGTCCGCAAGGGCGTCGGGCCGTAGTATTGGTTCGACGCGTTCTGAGGGCGCCAGACGCCCTGGGGTGTATCAATCTCGATCGGGGCGTCCACGACGATGGTCGCCGGCGAATAGCCACTGTCGAGGGCCGCGGCATATACGAATGGTTTGAAAGCAGAGCCCGGCTGACGCCGCGCCTGTGTTGCCCGGTTGAACACCGAATGCTGGTAGGAAAAGCCTCCCTGCATGGCAAGAACCCGGCCGGTGTTGACGTCCATGGCCATGAACGCGCCCTGCACCTCGGGCACCTGGCGAAGGGACCAACGGACAAAGCTGCCATCGCTTTCGTCCATCATACGGCGTACGAGGACGACATCACCGACATCGAAGTTGTCAAAGAAGTTGCCGCGCATCCATTCAATGTCATTGCGGGGCACCACGAAAGGCTCTGCCTCGGTTTCCTGCACCCCTTCCACGCCGATCCGCAGTTCGCGGTCGCCGATGTCCATCACAACAGCAGGATACCAAGGGCCGTCGAGGGTAATGTCTCGCGGAACCGTAAGCTCTGCCAAGGCCGCGCGCCAGGCGTCTTCGTCGTCCAAGATATCCGTCGGTAACGTCTCGCCCGTGCCGCGCCATTGGCCCCGGCTTCTATCATAGGTCTCAAGTGCGCGTTGCAGGGCATGGGCGGCCTCGATCTGAAGGTCAGGATCGATGGTCGCCCGGACGGACAGGCCGCCACCAAAGAATTCATCCTCGCCAAAGTTCACGCTAAGTTGGCGGCGGATTTCATCGGTAAAGTAATCGCGTGGCGGCAGGGCCGCCCGAAAGCTATCAAAGTCGCCCGACTGCACAGTTCGCAGCTCTTCAGACTGCTGTGCAACCATCGTCGCCTGGTCAATGTAGCCGTTCTCATACATCTCGCGCAGAACATAGTTGCGGCGGTCGATGGCGTCCTCAAGCTGGCGCACCGGGTGAAGGTTGCCGGGACGTTGTGCGAGAGCTGCCAGATAGGCGGCCTCTGCCGGGCTCAGGTCGCGCAAGGGCTTGTTGTAATAGGTCTGGGCAGCGGCCGCGACGCCGTAGGAGTTCTGGCCCAGAAAGATCTCGTTTAGGTAAAGCTCAAGGATACGCTCCTTGTCCATCGCCCGTTCGATCCGGACGGCAAGGATGATTTCCTTGATCTTGCGCTCGGCGGTGCGGGATCCGTCCAGAAGAAAATTCTTCATCACCTGCTGGGTGATCGTCGACGCGCCACGAAGGTCCTGCCCGCGCGAGGCAACAGCCTCAATCGCGGCGGCCCCGATGCCGCGGATGTCAAAACCAGGGTGGGTGTAGAAATTGCGGTCCTCTGCGCTGACAAAGGCTTGTTTGACCAGGTCGGGAATTTCCTCGGCCGGGGTGAACAGGCGCCGTTCGGTCGCGAATTCGTCGATGATGCGCCCCTCGCCCGAGTAGATGCGGCTGATGGTCTTGGGAGTGTACTGGGACAGGGTCTCGTAGCTGGGCAGATCACGGCCATACATATAGAACACGGCCCCCAAGGTCAGCGCGGCCATGGCGATCCCGAGGGTCAGCATCGAAAAGATGCCGCCGAAGAAAGAAAGAACAAATCGAAGCACGGAGGGGCCAATCCTTTGCTGTATTCCTGCTTATAGGCGGGGCGAGGATGATGGTCAAAATCTGATCACGTCAGATCGGCAGGAAAAAGCCGGGTTCCCGCTCACGTTTGCAAGAGCGATGGCAGTTTTGGGCGGGCTTTCAGGCAATCAGTGAAAAGAATTCGTGTATTTATCGGTGAGTTGCGACGCCCTTTGGCCAGCCCCCTGCCTCTACTGGCGCAACAAGGGGGCACGCGCCGTCTCGTCCAACTGCCAGCGCTGGAGCGCTTCGACGATCCCGGCAATGATGTTGGCCCGCCCCTCGACGGACCCGATGCGTTCCCGGTCGCCGGGGTTGGACAAGAAACCCACCTCGATCAGGACACTGGGAAAATCCGCCGCGTTCAGAACTGCAAGTGGTGCGGCACGCAGGGGGTTTGAGTTTACCTGCGCCCCGACCGAGCGCAGTCCTTCAACAAGCGCCTCGGCCAGCCGGTCGCCCTGCGGGCCGGTTTCAAGTCGGGCGATGTCCATCAGAATGGTCGCCACGGTATCATCCTGCCCGGTCAAGTCCACGCCGGACAGCAGATCGCCCCGATCATGCCGTTCGGCCATGCGTTCAGACGCCCGGTCCTTGGCCTCGTCGCTCAGGGTGTAGACCGAGGCCCCTCGTGTCACCTCTTCGTCCAAGGCGTCAGCGTGCAGGGACAACAGGACATCCGCCCTTGCCGCTCGGGCAATTGTCATTCGTTCGGCCAGAGGCACGAAGACGTCGCTTTGTCGTGTCAGCACAGGCTGGAAATCCACCGACCGGGCAAGCGCCTCGGCCAGTTCCAGCCCCATTTGCAACATCAACTCGGCCTCCACCACGCCGGCCCGTTCGGCACCCGGATCGATGCCCCCGTGACCGGGGTCGATGACCACGACTGTGATGCCATCATCGACGGGCGGCGGTGGCAGAGTGTCAACATCCGGACCGGTCAGGATTTCCCAATCCGCATCAACCGGGGCGCCGGACAAGGCGGCAAACGCCTCGGCGCTGGCCGGGGTCAGCAGGACGCGCAAGACAGCCTCGCCGCTGGCAGCATCGACGGTCATTCCCGCTTCGGTCAGGACGAGCGGTTGAGCCAGATCCACGACCATCCGGGACCAACCGGGACGCAGCGGACCAAACCGCAGATCAGAGGCACGGTCGGCGTTGAGTAGGGCGGCCCGCGATGCGCGGCCCCAGTCCACTTCCCGAAAATCCAGCACAAGTCGGCGGGGATCGTCCAGGGTAAAGGCCCGGTAGGGCACCGCCTGCGACAGGCCAAGCGTGACAAGCAGCCCGTCCCCGTCGTCGCGGACCTGGCTTTGACCTACGTCCAGCCTGGCTAGGGCGGAAAACCCCTGCCCCGTCCCTTGTGCCTGCACCAGGCCCGCCAGACACAGCCACACCAGAACCGCACGCAGGATCATGCCGGCCTCATCAGGGGGGCGCGGTCGCGCATGAATCGGACAAGGCGGTCCACCCCTTCGGCAATGTCGGCGGTCGAACGGGCGTAGGAAAAGCGCAGCCAGCGGTGGCCCTCCACCGGGTCGAAATCAAGGCCCGGGGTGACGGCCACCCCGGCCTCGGCCAGCACCTCGGCCGCAAAGGCGAGCGAGTTGTCGGTATAGGCGCTGACATCGGCGTAAATGTAGAAGGCCCCATCCGGTGGGGCCAAAGTCGCAAACCCGGCCTTGGCCAACCCATCCAGCAAAAGATCCCGGTTGGTGGCATAGACTGCGACGTTCGCATCCAGTTCCGGCGCACAGCCCATCGCGGCAAGGGCCAGCGACTGGGCCGCATGGGGGGCGCAGATGAACATGTTCTGGGCCAGACGCTCAATGATGCGAACATGATCCTCGGGCACGACCATCCAGCCGACACGCCAGCCGGTCATCGAAAAATACTTGGAGAAGGAGTTGATGACATAGACCTCATCGATCACCTCAAGCGCGGAAACCGCCCGGCCTCCATAGCTGAGCCCGTGATAAATCTCGTCCGAGATCAGGGATACCTCGGCCCCGACACAGGCATCGGCCAGCGATTGCAAGGCCGGCCTGTCCAGCATTGTTCCGGTGGGGTTCGACGGTGACGCAACGATAAGCCCGTCCAGATCATGGCCCGTCACATCCCCGGCGACCGGTTGCAGCCGCGCCGCCATGGTCGTGCGGATGCCGACGGGCACAAGGTCCAGCGCCTTGAGGATCTGACGGTAGGACGGGTAACACGGCTCTCCCAGTCCGACGCGGGCACCGCTGTCAAACAGGGCGGTAAAGGCCAGAAGGAAGGCACCCGACGCCCCGCTTGTGATCACGACCCGACCGGGATCAAGGTCCAGACCGTACCAGTCGCCGTAGTGCCGGGCGATCCGGGACCGCAGGGCAGGCAGGCCCAGCCCGACGGTGTAGCCAAGGGCATCGGTCTGCATCTGGCGCGCCAGATCATCCAGCGCCGCCTTGGGCGCGCCGGTGCCGGGTTGGCCGACCTCCATGTGGATGATGTGACGGCCCTCGGCTTCGGCCTTGCGGGCGGCCTCCGTGACATCCATCACGATGAAGGGATCGACCAGCCCGCGGGTTGAGTTCTTCATGCCCTGCCCTCTATGCTTTGCCCCGTATCTGCCCTTCTCGGGGGCCAGCCGTCAATGCATGACCGCCCCGGGCCTTGGCAGTCAGGCGGGAATGTGGTCATTGCTTTGCTAATTCGTTTTCAGGAGTCCGCCATGTCCGTCTTTAAGTCCTTCGCCCTGATCAGCGCCATGGCCCTGACTGTCGCCTTCGCCCCTACGCCGTCAGCGGCGCTGGACCTCGACGCCATGACAGACGTGGAACGGGCCGCGTTCCGGGCCGAAGTTCGGGCCTATCTTCTGGACAATCCCGAAGTGCTGATGGAGGCGATCCGCGTCCTTGAGACCCGCGATCAGCAGGCCCAAGTTGCCGCCGATGTGGCACTTGCCCAGGCCAATGCAGACGCGCTGTTCAACGACGGCTATTCTTACGTCGGGGGCAACCCGGACGGCGATATCACACTGGTCGAATTCATGGACTACCGCTGCGGATATTGCCGCCAAGCCTTTGCCGAGGTCGAGCAACTGCTAGAGCTTGATGGAAACATCCGCTTTATCGTCAAGGAGTTCCCGATCCTTGGAGAGCAATCCACGCTGGCCGCACAATTCGCCATCGCGACCCAGCAGGTTGCCGGTGACGACGCCTACAAGCTTGTCCACGATGCCCTCATGACCCTGCGCAGCGACATCACCCCCGACAGCCTGGCACGGCTGGGAGATGCCTTCGCCCTCGACACGGCCGCCGTCTTTGCCGCCATGGACAGTGCAGAGGTTGCCGCCGTGATCGACGCCAATCAGGCGCTGGCCCAGCGGATGCAGATCACCGGCACACCGACCTTCGTGGTTGAGGACCAGATGCTGCGCGGCTACGTCCCGCTGCCGCAGATGGAGCAGATCGTGGCCGCAGTACGGGGCGAGTAGGCCCCTACTCCGCCGCCGCCGCTTCGGCTTCTTCGGCCGCCGCAATCTCGGCGGCCTTTTTCTCGACCTGTTCAACGATGTGTTCGATCATGCCCTCGTTGCCTAGCTTGTGGCTTTGCTTGCCAGCAAGGTAGACCATACCCGACCCCGCCCCGCCGCCGGTAAAACCGACATCGGTCATCAGCGCCTCACCGGGGCCATTCACGACGCAGCCGATGATCGACAAGCTCATCGGCGTCTTGATATGCTCCAGACGCTTTTCCAGCGCCTCGACCGTCTTGATGACGTCAAAGCCCTGACGGGCGCAGGAGGGGCAGGAAATGATGTTGACCCCGCGATGGCGCAGGCCAAGGGATTTCAGGATCTCGTAGCCAACCTTGACCTCTTCGACCGGATCGGCGGACAGACTGACACGGATCGTGTCGCCGATCCCCATCCAAAGCAGGTTGCCCAGACCGATGGCAGACTTGATCGTGCCACTGGTCAGGCCGCCCGCCTCGGTGATGCCAAGGTGGATGGGGGAATCGGTCGCATCGGCCAGCTGCTGATAGGCAGCAGCGGCCATAAAAACGTCAGAGGCTTTGCAGCTGATTTTGAATTCATGAAAATCGTTGTCTTGCAGGATCTTGATGTGATCCAGCCCGCTTTCAACCATGGCATCGGGGCAAGGCTCGCCATATTTGTCGAGCAGGTGCTTTTCCAGGCTCCCCGCGTTGACCCCTATCCGGATCGAGCAATTGTTGTCGCGGGCGGCCTTGATCACCTCTTTTACCCGGCTCTCGTCGCCGATGTTGCCGGGGTTGATGCGCAGGCATGCTGCACCCGCCTCTGCCGCCTCGATCCCGCGTTTGTAGTGAAAATGGATGTCGGCAACGATGGGAACACTGACCTCGGGAACGATCTCGCGCAGCGCCCTGCTCGACGCCTCGTCCGGGATCGAAATGCGGACGATATCGGCGCCGGCGGCAGCCGCGCGCTGCACCTGCTCAATGGTCGCTTTCACATCGGTGGTCAGGGTGTTGGTCATGGTCTGGACGGTGATCGGGGCATCGCCGCCCACCGGCACCTTGCCCACCATGATCTGACGGGATTTGCGGCGGTCGATGTTCCGCCAGGGTCTGATGTGATTCATGGACAATGGGCTGACTCCGGCTGCGCTCTCATGGGCAACCTAACGCCAGCCTCCCCCGGTCACAACGGGGAAGCTGCGTCCATCACTACTGGGCTTGCTGAACTTCGGCGACATCGACCATTTCGGCCAGGTCGGAATCCGCGTTAAGGTCAGCAACCGCATAGGTCTGGGTCAGACTGTCGACGGACAGGGCAACATTCGAGGTCACGGTTCCGCTGGGGCCAACCGGGCCGTAGGGCGTGCCGTTCACCGCAAAGTACACAGCCCCCGATTCGCCAACCCGCAGGGTTGCAGGATCTTGCGTAGCGGGGATCTCAAAGGTGTCGCCACCGTTCAGGATTCCCTCGAACAGGGTGCTGCCGTCAGCGGCCCGAACGCGTACCCATGCAGGGCGCACCGCCACCAGAACCAACTCTGGGGCAGGACCATCTGTGACCTGCACCGACGAAACCTGAGGCTGAGGCTCCAATTGAGGGGCCGCCGCTGACGCAAAGTCGCGCGGGGTCGCATCCTCGACGGGGCTCGTGGCCAAAGTCCCGACCGCAGACGGGCTAAGCGAGGCAATCGGCCCGTCGCGGGCAACCAGAACCGGCACATCAAGGGCCTGAGGGCGATAGAGCCTATCAAGCGCCTCGGTCGACGGCATCACGGTAACCGAGGCCATTTCGGCCAACGGTGCCTCTGGCCGGGACGCACCGGCAAGTGGGTCCACGTCCGCAACAACGGTCGGCGCCTGCTCAACCGGGGCGAACTGGACCTTCTGCACTTCCCGCAAAACCGACCACCCGCCGTAGCCAAGGCCGCTGATCAATGCGATCAGCACCATGACCGATCCGACAGCCCTTGGCTCAATCCCGGTGAACATACGCTCACCAGCCGGAATGAATGGGGTGGCCGATCCAGTAAATATATCCTTGCCCAGACCGTTTCCGGACAGGCGCTCCTCGCGGCTTGGCTTGACCGCCGACGCGGCGGCAGACATGCCATGCGCGGTAACAAACCCGCTCTCTTCACAAAATGTATCGAAAGCAGAGTCGGGGTCCATGCCAAGGTAGCCGGCATAAGAACGGACATAGCCGGCAATAAAGCCCGGCGTGTCAAAGGCCGTCGGGTCTGCATTCTCGATCGCAGCGATATAGGCAGCCTTGATCTTCAGCTCGCGTTGCACATCCAACAGGCTTTTGCCCATCGTGGCCCGCTCACCGCGCATCATGTCACCAAGGCGCAACTCAAAAGCGTCAAAGCCCTTGGCTTCAACTTCTTCCTGCGTGGCCTTCGCGCGTCTGAAGCCCCGACCAATCATCCCCGATCCCGTAGTCTTCTTGCCTGTATTCACCCTGCCTTGATTCGCCCAAAGCCGGAAACCCTACGTTTGGATTAACATACACCACTTATGGATGCATCGGCAGAAAATTTATCCGGCAAGCTCGGCGCGATTCAGCGCACATTGTGACCAAAGACGGTCCAGCGCGCTGACAAGTGCGTCCATTTCGAGCGGGCCGTGTACAGGAGATGGGGTGAAACGCAGTCGTTCAGTACCACGCGGCACCGTCGGAAAATTGATCGGCTGAACGTAAATACCGTGTTCACTCAACAGCATATCGGACAGCTGCTTGGTGTGGACCGGGTCGCCGACGATCAGGGGAACGATATGACTGCCATGATCGATGATCGGCAGACCAAGCCCTTTCAATCGCAGCTTTAGTATTTTGGCCTGGGTCTGATGCTGCTCGCGCAGCGACTGATCGGCCTTGAGATGGGCAACTGACGCCGCGGCACCGGCCGCCACGGCAGGCGGCAGTGAGGTGGTGAAGATGAACCCTGGAGCATAGGACCGCACCGCATCGGCCATTTTCGCCGACGTCGCAATGTAGCCACCCAACACGCCAAAGGCTTTGCCAAGGGTGCCGTTGATGATGTCGATGCGCCCCAACAGGCCCAACTGCTCGGCCAGGCCGCCGCCCCGGGGGCCGTACATGCCGACAGCATGAACCTCGTCAAGATAGGTCAGGGCCCCGAATTCTTCGGCCAGGTCGCAGAACCCGGCAAGGGGTCCGAAATCCCCGTCCATCGAGTAGACAGATTCAAAGGCGATCAGCTTGGGTGCGGCGGGATCATCGGCCGCCATCAATTCCCTGAGGTGATCAAGGTCGTTGTGGCGGAAGATGCGCTTGGCCCCACCGTTGCGACGCACGCCTTCGATCATCGACGCATGGTTGAGAGCATCGGAATAAATGATCAGTCCGGGAAACAGGCGAGGCAACGTCGAAAGGGTGGCATCATTGGCGATATAGGCAGAGGTGAACAGAAGGGCTGCTTCCTTGCCATGCAAATCAGCCAATTCGGCCTCAAGCCGCTTGTGATAAACTGTCGTGCCCGAGATGTTGCGGGTCCCGCCCGAGCCGGCACCGACCGTGTCGAGGGCTTCGTGCATGGCTGCCAGAACGGCGGGATGCTGGCCCATGCCGAGGTAGTCGTTGCCGCACCACACCGTCACAGGGGCTTCGGTCCCATCAGGTTTACGCCATGTGGCATGAGGGAACTGCCCGTTCTTGCGGGCAATATCGATGAAAGTCCTGTATCGGCCTTCGGCGTGAAGACGGTCCAGTGCCGCATCTAGGTGGGCATCATAGTTCACTTGGGTCATCCCCCGTCTGTCATCCCTCGCCCGGAAAGTCCGGGCTATTGGGGCTCATATAGGCCGCTTGACCCTCGAGCAATACGCTACAATTTGACGCCCCATGGTCATGACGGCACAAATCCGCACAGGTCACGGCCGCCAGGCTCTCTGGACATCTGGCAGGGGGGGCGTAGTCTTCGCGTTGATCTGGATCAAGAAAGCGAAGTCATGACCACTCCCGACCTCGAACCCGTGCTTGCGCGTATTGATGCCGACCTCCCACAGGCGCTTGAGCGTCTGATGGACCTGTTGCGCATCCCCTCTATCTCAACGGACCCGGCCTACAAGGGGGCCTGCGACGCCGCAGCCGACTGGCTGGTCGAGGATCTGACCAGCATTGGCTTTGACGCCTCCAAACGGGCAACGCCAGGGCACCCGATGGTGCTCGGGCATGCCAAAGGACAAGGCAAACACCTGATGTTCTACGGACACTACGACGTTCAGCCCGTCGATCCCCTCTCCCTTTGGGACCGCGCCCCCTTTGACCCCGAAGTTCAGGACACGCCCAAGGGAAAGGTCATCCGGGGGCGCGGCACGTCCGACGACAAGGGACAGCTCATGACCTTTGTAGAGGCCTGCCGGGCCTGGAAGGCGGTCCACGGAACGCTGCCAGCACGGATCTCTCTGTTCTTCGAGGGCGAAGAGGAATCGGGCTCTCCCTCCCTGATCCCCTTCATGAAAGAAAATGCAGAAGAGCTGACCGCAGATATCGCCCTGATCTGCGATACCGGGCTTTTTGACGAAGAAACCCCGGCCATCACGACCATGCTGCGCGGCCTGCTGGGTGAAGAAATCGTGGTCACCGGTCCGGACAAGGATCTTCATTCCGGCATGTACGGGGGCGCCGCGATCAACCCCATCCGGGTCCTGAGCCGGATCATCGCCGCACTTCATGACGACAGCGGACGGATCACCGTGCCAGGCTTTTACGACGGGGTGCCCGAGATATCGGATGAAATGATGGCACAATGGCAGGCGCTTGGTTTCGACGACGCCGGCTTCCTTGGCGAGGTTGGCCTCTCGGTCCCCGCGGGTGAAAGCGGACGATCCGTGCTGGAGATGATCTGGGCGCGTCCCACATGCGAGGTCAACGGGATCTGGGGGGGATACACCGGCGATGGGTTCAAGACCGTCTTGCCCTCCAAAGCCTCGGCAAAGATCAGCTTCCGGCTGGTCGGCACGCAAGATCCGGTCAAGATCCGTGACAGCTTTCGGGCAATGGTGCGGTCGATGCTGCCCCCCGACTGCACCGTCGAATTCCACGGGCACGGCACCGCGCCCGCCAGCGTCATGAGCACTGAAGATCCCGCATTCGAAAAGGCGAGGCTCGCCCTGTCCGACGAATGGCCAAGACCCGCCGCCTTCATAGGATCGGGCGGCTCGATCCCCATCGCCGGATATTTCAAACAGTTCCTCGGAATGGACGCCATGCTGATCGGATTTGGCCGGGACGACGACCTGATTCACTCTCCCAACGAGAAATACGCGCTGGAGAGCTTTCATAAGGGCATCCGCAGCTGGGCGAGGGTTCTTGCCGCTCTGAGCTAAGGCGGCCCTCTGGCACCTTCCCCTTGCGGCTGGCGCGGCGGGACCGTTCAGATGCCTCCGGCGGGGATATTTTTGATCCGAAGAAACAGGGCACAACTCCCCAATCTTCGGATTACAAATATCCCCGCCGGAGGCAGCACGACGACGCAGTCGTCGTAAAAAATCGGAATGCGCCGAAGGCGCGCTATTTCTAAAGAGGGGAAATGGCGCGGTTGACGGGGCTCGAACCCGCGACCCCCGGCGTGACAGGCCGGTACTCTAACCAACTGAGCTACAACCGCGCATCCGTCTTTACAATCTCACAGTGGCGCGGTTGACGGGGCTCGAACCCGCGACCCCCGGCGTGACAGGCCGGTACTCTAACCAACTGAGCTACAACCGCGCGATCTGCCGCCCGGGTATCTTCACCGAACGTGATGGGCGTTCTATGCGGCCCATACTGCCCCGTCAAGCGGCAAGGTGACGAAATCTCGACCGAATTTATTGATCAGGCAGGGGGATGAATTCAGCGTTGTCATCGACCGGTAACTGGAACCGTCCATGCTCCCAATCTCCGGCCCGCCAGGCCTCCTTTGCCGCCTCGATCCGCTCTTGCGACGAGGCCACAAAGTTCCACCACAGGTAGCGCGGTCCGTCCATCGTGGCTCCACCTAGAATCATCAGCCGCGCGCCGGTCCGCCCCGCCTTGAGGCTGACCCGATCACCGGGGCGGAACACCATCATCCGCCCGCTTGCAAAGGACTGACCCGCCACCTCGATCTCGCCCTCCAGCACATAGACGCCGCGGTCTTCGTGGTTGTCAGGCAAGGGGATGGCCGCCCCTGGCTGAAGCACCGCATCGAGGTAGAACATCTCGGACGGCGTTTCGACCGGCGCACGCTGGCCGTAGGCCTCGCCCAGGATCAGTCGTACCACCTTGCCCTCGCCTTCCAGTTCAGGAAGCGCCTCGGGGGCGGCATTGAGGAAGGTTGCCGGATCGTCCTCTTTATCCTTTGGAAGGGCCAGCCAGCTTTGGATGCCGAACATCGACATCGGTTCCTGTCGCGCCTGGCCGTCGATCCGTTCGGAATGGGTGATCCCCTCGCCGGCCACCATCAGGTTGACCGCCCCGGCCTCGATCCATTGATCGGTCCCGAGGGAATCGCGGTGATGAATCTTGCCCTTGTGCAGGTAGGTCACTGTCGCCAGTCCGATGTGCGGGTGCGGCCGGACGTCGATGCCCTGCCCGCTTAGGAATTCGACAGGACCGAACTGGTCAAAAAAGATGAACGGGCCGACCATCTGCCGTTTGGGTGATGGCAAGGCACGGCGAACCTCAAAGCCTCCAAGATCGCGGGCACGTGGTACGATGACGGTTTCGATGCTGTCGACATCGTCGCCTGTCGGGGTATGCGGATCGAGGGCGGGGTTCCAACTCATCTTTGGCTCCTTACTGCACTTGATGAGAAGCTTAACCGAAGTTGCAGTGCACACAAACTGCGCATCCGAACGCTATCAGTGCGTCGACGCACGGACGATCCGTGGCAGGAGGAAAAATTGGTGGGTGATGAGGGACTCGTAGAATCGTTATTTTATAAGCGCTTAGGACAAAGTGCGGGGTTGCCCCGCCTATTGATCTTATTAGGTTATTTTGCGTCGACCCCGCACCTTTTTGGACAAACCGTTGATCACGGTCAGCTCTCCGAGTTTCTCAATCCGCGACGGCAACTGACCAAGATGAAAAGTCGCGCAACTCATGTCTTGTTAGCTCATCTGCACTTTAGGGTCGATGCTACCCAGCAAAAACACAATATGCCTATCGGTCGGTGGTCCAGCTACTCTTCGCTCCCAGCATCTTTTCGGTTGCACGTTTGTCCGACTACGTACCGCTCATAGCTGTTGATTTCCACATAGAACAGATAGGGTGGATACGCCCTCCAGACAACGTCTCAATTTGCCTAGGGAACGTCCGATCTACCGCTTCGGCTGCGCCGATTTCTGAGCAATCGGGTTTTGATTATGCGAGCGCGGCCCGATTTTGCGCTCGTAGCGCCAGGATGGGCAGCCCTGAGGCGCCCAAGCCCGGACTTTGGACGGACTCCACCTCATGCCATCAGCTTCCGTCGCACGAGGAAGAGATTGCCGAGCGCGAACAGCGTAAAGAGCTGGGCCCGGT
>ERZ887849.20-NODE-20-length-142139-cov-25.154697_pt1 | contig 142139 bp, 141 predicted proteins | sample MGYA00521267_ERZ887849 | MGnify/ENA primary metagenome ERZ887849 (study PRJEB32303, sample SAMEA104408601) | aquatic metagenome | biome: Brackish water; feature: Pelagic; material: water | place: Baltic Sea | collected 2014-06-06T16:11:00 | depth 2,863 m ...
TAGTGGAAGTTTGCCATCTCGGCAACAATCCGTAAAGCCAAAGGCGAAATACCAATTAACACGAGTTGACACATGCAAAGCGAATACGACGCAGTTTCCCATAACGATACATTCATCGCATCTGGCGACAGTGCTCATGTCATCGGAGTTCAAGTCGGTGTTGCACACGAATTCAGCAAGATAACGCAAACCACTATTCGCCTCATCGAAAACTATGGTGTCGAAGGTGACGCGCACGCCGGTCGTTCCGATCAACACCTTTTTCACATCAGGCGTTTCGGTGATCAGCCGAACCTACGGCAGGTTCATTTGATTCAGGCTGAGTTCTTCGACGAGCTAACGGAGGAAGGGCATGTCGTTCGGCCTGGTGATCTTGCTGAAAACATTGCCACGCGAGGCGTCGATTTGCTTTCTCTCCCAACTGGGGCGCGTCTGCGGCTGGGTGCGGAAGCGAAAATTGAGCTCACTGGCCTTCGAAATCCTTGTCATCAGATCGACAACTTTCAAGCCGGACTACTTCAACACTGCAAGGTGGCCACGCCTGATGGTGTGGTTCGGAAAGCAGGCGTCATGGCCATCGTCATCAAGAGTGGTGTTGTGAAGCCCGGCGACAAAATTTGGGTCGATTTGCCACCCGGTCCGCACAAGCCGCTGGTCTACAGAACCCCTCTTACTGACAAAAAATGAGCCATGACCGTCTTGAGCATCGAGTAACGAAAGTTGATCTTGGCAAGTCTACAATCGGCACGCAGGCTTGGGTTCACCAAAAAAAGCCTGCAAGCAGCCATTGGCGCAGCCGCAGCGAAAGCTCACTTCGTCCGCATCTTACCAGTTCGTACACGACGCAGCGAACGGCAGGTGTACGGATATGGTGGGACTTCTGAGAATTTCATCGTACCAGCCATCTGGCACACCAATGTCGCCCATTTCACTCGGCTCAAAGGTGACGGGAGATTGTAACGAAGAACCACCCCCTTATGGACAGTCTTAGTGTAGGTGACCTGCCCCCCTCTGGCATTCGACCCCACTTACCGATCAGGCGCCGCTTCAAGGGACGTCTCGAACCGCTTGTCCGCCGCCGCAGCTTCTTTCACGAGCGCGTCGAAATTGTCAGGTGGATTGCCACTTAAGGTGAATTTGAGATCGTCCAAAGTGCTTGTTATCACAACTTCAGCTAGAAGATTGCTGACCTAATTCTAGCAACCTGTGATGACACAATCCCCCATCAGGAACGTTAGCGAGCCTTTTGCAGGGGTTGTGGTTTCCGAGGGGGGTAAAACTATGAACTGGTTTAGTTTGCCCTTTACGAGCCTCTGTGTGGGCCTCAGCACTATTAGTTCAACGGACAGTCTACGTGATCAATTGCTGCCTCGGCTTCTAGTAGAGCGACTATACCTCGGAAAACCTCTGAAGATTGGAACCTAAGCTAGCCCTTCGGTTGGAACCTAAGGACACTATTAACATATTGATTTTTATAATGATGAATTAACAAAACGTTAACAAAACGACCGCTACGCCTGCGCCGCCCCTTTGACAGGGGCAGCGCGCTGACAGCCCAGCCTTTAGGATTTAGAATTTAGGATTTAGGGCTGGGAGTCAGGATCGGGCGTTAGGGCAGGGCGTCAATACAGCGGCAGCCGATCAGGCGCCGAACACCCGGGCAAAAATCGTGTCTACGTGCTTGGTGTGATAGCCAAGGTCAAACTTTTCTTCGATTTCAGCGGGCGAAAGTGCGGCTGTGACTTCGGGATCGGCCAGCAACTCGGTCTTGAAGTCCGCCCCTTGCTCCCAGACCTTCATGGCGTTGCGCTGAACCAGCCGGTAGGCATCCTCGCGGTTGACGCCGGCCTGTGTCAGGGCCAGCAAAACCCGCTGTGACATCACGAGGCCCCGGAACTTGTTCATGTTGGCCAGCATGTTGTCGGGGTAGATCACCAGCTTTTCCACCACGCCGGCCAGACGATGCAGGGCGAAATCAAGGGTGATGGTCGTGTCGGGGCCAATGGTCCGTTCGACCGAAGAGTGCGAGATATCGCGCTCGTGCCAAAGGGTGACGTTCTCAAGCGCGGGCATCACGGACATGCGGACAAGCCGGGCGAGGCCGGTCAGGTTCTCGGTCAGGACGGGATTGCGCTTGTGCGGCATCGCCGATGACCCCTTTTGGCCGGGGGAAAAGAACTCTTCGGCCTCAAGAACCTCGGTGCGCTGCATATGGCGGAGTTCGGTAGCGATGTTTTCGATGCTGGAGCCGATGACGCCGAGGGTGGCAAAGAACATGGCGTGGCGGTCGCGGGGGATCACCTGGGTCGAAATCGGCTCGGCGCGGAGGCCAAGCTGGGCGCAGACATGCTCTTCGACGCTGGGGTCGATATTGGCAAAGGTGCCGACGGCCCCGGACACGGCGCCGGTGGCAATTTCCCAACGGGCCTTTTCCAGACGGTTCCGGTTGCGATCCATCTCGGCGTAAAAGCGCGCAAAGGTCAGGCCCATCGTCGTAGGCTCTGCATGAATGCCGTGGCTGCGGCCGATACGGACGGTGTCCTTGTGCTCAAACGCCCGGGTCTTAAGCGCGGCAAGCACCCGGTCAACCCCGGCCAGCAGCAGGTCGGTGGCGCGGACCAGCTGAATGTTGAAGGTGGTGTCCAGCACATCCGAGGAGGTCATCCCCTGATGCACAAAGCGGGCGGTGTCATTGCCGATGATCTCGGCCAGATGGGTCAGAAAGGCGATGACATCGTGTTTTGTCACTGCTTCGATCTCGTCAATCCGGGCCACGTCGAAGGCGACGTCCTTGGCCTTCCACACCGCTTCGGCGTTTTCCTTGGGGATCACCCCAAGGGCGGCCTGGGCGTCGCAGGCGTGGGCCTCGATCTCGTACCAGATGCGGAACTTGCTCTCGGGCGACCAGATGGCGACCATGTCGGGACGGGAATAACGGGGGATCATGGGTTGCGCACCTTCTCGTGATTGGGTTGTGCTTGGATGAGGATGGCGCCGGTCATAGAGTGGCAACGGCGCGGTCACAAGGGAGAGAGCCGATGCGGGCATGGGGTATGGCGGTTCTTATGACCCTGGCAGAGCCGGTTCTGGCCGCCGACGAGGTCTGGCGGCCTTTGAACACGGCCGAAATTTTCGCCGCGCTGACCGATCGCACCCTCTACTTTGACGCCTATACAAGGCAGGTATTCCAGCCCGACGGTGTGACGGGCTATTACACCGAACGGTTTGCCGAAGGCCGCTGGACCGCGCGCAACGACCAGTATTGCAGCAGATGGCCGCCGTCCGACCGGTGGGAGTGCTATGACATCGAAGCCTCGGATAGCGGTGTCCGCTTTGTCAGCGGGACAGGGGCCATATCGATGGGTCGCTATGACCCATGATGTCGCCTGAGGATTTTGCCGGGGCCTGGCAGATCAGCCGCCGGATCGAGGACAGCCTGGCCGGTCAGACCGGCCGGTTCGAGGGCGAAGCCGTGCTGACGCCGGATGGGCCGCATCGCCTGACCTACCGCGAAGACGGGCTTCTGACCCTTGGGGCATCCCAGCCGATGCGGGCGACGCGGGTCTATCTTTGGTCCTTTGTTCCAGTCGCGGGGGAAACCGGGGGGAATGCGGGTATCGAGGTCCGGTTCGAGGATGGCCGCCCGTTTCACGCCTTCTTCCCCGAGGGGCAGTCCGATGGCACCAATCACCCTTGCGGGGCCGATCTTTACCGGGTGCGCTATGATTTCAGAGAGTGGCCTTTATGGGAGGCCCGTTGGAGGGTGACCGGACCGCGCAAAGCCTACGAGATGACAAGCCTTTACCGAAGATCATGACCCAAGCGACTTGCCGATGCTTGCAGTGATGCGGCGCTTGGGGCAAACAGAGGTAACGCAATCCTGACAGGGGAGGCCCAAATGGCCCTTTCGATGACCCAAAACAAGGTTCTGGCCGAGGTCTTTGGCCCGACCGAGGGCGCTGCCCGACTGATCAAGCAGGCAGCGCTGGTCGTGGCCGGCATCGCCTTTCTGGCGGTGATGGCCAAGATCAAGGTGCCGATGTGGCCCGTCGCCATCTCGATGGGGACCTTTGCAGTGCTGACCATCGGGGCCGCCTATGGCGCACGACTGGGTCTGGCCACGATCATGGGCTACATGATCCTTGGTGCGCTGGGGATGGATCTGTTCCAAAGCTCGTCCGCCGAGGCCAATGGTCTGACCTATATGATGGGCGGAACCGGCGGCTACCTTTTGGGTTATGTGCTGGCCGTCGTCCTGATGGGCTGGGCGGCCCGCGCTGGCTGGGACCGGTCGTTCGGCCGTATGGCGCTGGCGATGCTGGCGGCGAATGCGGTGATCTATGTCCCCGGCGTCCTGTGGCTGGGCCAGCTTTACGGCTGGGAGCAGCCGATCCTGCAGTGGGGCCTCTGGCCGTTCCTGGTGGGCGACGCCCTGAAGCTGGCGCTGGCCGCCCTTCTGGTGCCGGGCCTTTGGAAGCTGATCGGCGACGCCCGCGCCTGATCGCGGTCTTTTTCCGGTTATTCAAATGAGAGGCGCAGCCAATGGCTGCGCCTCGTTTTGTTTTTTGGCGCCTTTGGGGTGGTGAGCCCCTTGGCCCGGCCAAAGGGTTCTGTGGCGCGGGCAGGAGCCTCCAGCGGGGATATTTGGGGCGAGATGAGGAGAGCCGGTTCTCAGCGGTCGGCCATCGTTGTCGTGACGATCGAGGTTTGTTCAAGCGTTTTGTGGACGGGGCATTTGTCGGCGATCTCGCGCAGCCGAGTCCTTTGACCTGCATCGAGGGGGCCGTCGAGCCGGATGTAACGGTGGAACCCATCGACCTTTTGCGTGTTGGCGGCGTCTTGCGCATGGACCTTGTCGTGGCTGACGTCGACGCTGACATGTGTCAGCGGCCAACCCTTGCGCCTTGCATACATCCGGATCGTCATGGCCGTGCAGGCCCCGAGGCCCGCGGACAGGAAGCCATAGGGCGACATCCCCCGGTCGGTGCCGCCGTAGGCCAGCGGTTCGTCGGCCAGGGCGTGGTGCTTTGGTCCCGATTGTACGTCCTGCAGGAACCCGTCCCGGTCTGCCTCGGACACCCTCACGATCCCTTCGGGCACGCCGGGCGGTGGGGCGGGCGGGATGAGCGGGAGGTAGCGTGCCGACCAGGCGGCGATGACGGATGCTGCATATTCGGCGTCCTGCGGCTGGCTGAGCAGGTGATCGGCCCCGTCCAGCGTCACGAAGCTTTTGGGATGGCGGGCCGCCAGGAAGATCTGCGAGGCGTTGTCGATCCCGACGGTGTCGTCCTGCGGCGCGTGCAGCACGAGGAGGGCGGCCTTTAGGTTGCCGATGGCCGGTGCCAGCGCCCCTTTTGCCACGTCCTCGAGGAACCGTTTGCCGATCCGGAAGGGTCTGCCGCCCAGATCGACGGTGGCGACCCCGTCGCTGATGATCCGGGGCAGGGCCTCGCTGAAGGAGTGGGTGACATGGGCCGGGTCGAAGGGCGCCCCGATGGTGGCCACCGCTTTGACCGAAGGGATCAGGCTGGCGGCCTTGAGCACGGCCGCCCCCCCGAGCGAATGCCCGATCAGCAGGCTGGGGGCCATGTCCTTGCGTGTCAGCGCCGTAGCGGCGGCGACGAGGTCCTCGACGTTGGTGGTAAAGTCGGTGTTTCCGAACTCTCCTTCGGAATGTCCAAGCCCGGTGAAGTCGAACCTGAGGACGGCGATCCCCATGGAGGACAGCCGTGCCGCGATTCGCCGGGCGGCGGTAATGTCCTTGCCGCAGGTGAAACAATGGGCGAAGAGGGCCGTTGCCAGATGCGGGCCGTCCGGCAGGTCGAGCCGCGCGGCGAGGGTGTCACCGGCGTGGCCGGGAAAGCTGAAGCGTTGGGTGGTCATGGCGTGGCCTTTCGAGGACGTTGGGGGGAAGGTGCACCCTGTGCGAGGTCCGTACAACCGATGTGACGCCGTGGTCGCGGCATGGTGAGGGATATGTCAGCGAGGGGCGGGCAGGGGTGCTGAGGCGGGTGCGACGAGTGGCGATGGCCTTGACCCTGCTGTGCTGGGTCTGGATCGGTTTGTCCTACCTTGGAGTCCTGCATCCTGCCGCGGAGTCTCTGTCCGTCCTGCGGTTTGAGGCGTCCTTGCTGGCTTTGGCCCTGTCGGTGGTCCTGCTGGCCACGCGGGCATTGTGGCGCGGGTCATTGGGGGCGCTGGCGGCGCTTGTCATTGTCATCCCGATCCTCCTCGACATGCGGATAGTCCCTGCTTGGCAGGCGGCGGCCGATGCGATCAGCCTGTATCAGAAGAATGTCTGGCTAAAGAACCCGTCGCCCGAGGCGTTGGTGGCCGACCTGCGAGAGGTCAGCGCGGACATCGTTACCCTTCAGGAAGTTACCGACGAGATGGCCCGAGCCCTCGACGCTATTGCCGGGGACTATCCCCATCGGCACAGGTGCCGGGGCGGTGTCTACATCCTGACCCGGCTGGCACCTGCGGAGGGCGGAGCGCGCTGTCCTCAGGACCCTTGGCTGAATGTCATTGCCCTGCAGGTCGAGACTGGCGCCGGGCCGCTGTGGGTGGTGGCGCTGCATCTGCGTTGGCCCTGGCCCTATGATCAGGCGGCCCAGGTCGACCGCATCCTGCCGTTTCTGGCGGAGCTGGACGGGCCGGTTGTCGTGGCGGGCGATTTCAACATGGTGCCCTGGGGCCATAGCGTGCAGCAGATTTCAGCGGCGGCGGGGGCCGAGCGGATCGGGCGGTTGGAGCGCACCTTTGAGTTCGGAACGCCCCTGGTGCGTCTTCGCATTGACCATGTGCTCGCGCCGCGTGGCTGGCGCGGCCATACCGTGCTGCGCCCTCTGGCCGGGTCGGACCACTTTGGCGTTGTTGCCCGGTTCGGGCCGCCCTAGTTGTCTAGTGCCGGGATCTGGCGGATCGTTTCAGACCTCGCCCGACAGGACCGGATCGTAGGGATAGGCGGTCAGACATTCGTAGCCGGTTTCGGTGATGACGACCTGATCCTCGAGCTTGATCGAGAAGTCGCCGCCTTCGGGGCTGACCAACGCTTCAACGCAGAGGCACATGCCGGGCTCGATCACGTAGTCGAAGGCGCCTTCGACAAAACTGTCGGGATAGACGATCAGCGGCCATTCATCGCACAGGCCCACCCCGTGCATCAGGCAGCCGTATTTCTGCTTTTGGTAGATATCGGGCAGCACATGGGTCTTGAACGTCAGGTCGCGCATGTGGACGCCCGGTTTCAGCAGCTCCATGTTTTGGGCGATATGCTCGCGCCCGATCTTCATCGCCTCGATCATGTCGGGACGGGGGGCGCGGTCACCGATCCACCAGGTGCGCGAGATGTCGACGCAGATCCCGTAGGCCCCGACCAGATCGGTGTCGAAGGCGACGATTTCGTTGTTCTGAACCACTCTTGGCCCGCATTCCTGGAACCATGGGTTGGTCCGGGGGCCCGAGGACAACAGCCGCGTTTCGATCCATTCGCCGCCGCGCCGGATGTTTTCGGCATGCAGGACGGCCCAGATGTCATCCTCGGTCATGTTTCCCTGGGGTACGCCGTTGCGCGTCGCCCGCTCCATTTCGTAAAGCGCCGCCTCGCAGGCGTGCGAGGCGCAGCGCATGGCCAGGATCTCGTCCGGGCCTTTGATACTGCGGGTCTTTTCGGTAAGCTCTTCGCCTTCGAGCACCTCGAAGCCGGCCCGTTCCAGGGCGCGCAATCCGTGCAGGGTGGCCTTGTCGACCCCAAGGCGCATGTTGCCGCCTGAATGTTCGTGGATCAGGTCGCGGACCTCGCAGGCGAAGACGTTGGCCGCATCCCCGACTTTGTCGCCCCGGTCAAAGTAGAACAGATCGGCGCCGGATCGCTGTTCGCGCACCAGCGGGTTGAATTTGCTCAGAAACATGCCGTTCTTGTAGTCCCAGATGACCATGTAGCCATCGGCACAGACAAGGCAGGCCCGGAACGAGTTGTGGGTGTTCCACAACTGCATGTTGGTCGAGTCTGTGGCGTAGCGGATGTTGAGGGGGTCGAACATCAGGATGCCGCCCCAGTCGCGGGCGACCACCGCCTCGGTCAGCCGGTTGTGTCGAAAGGCGCGCATGGCGGGCAGGTCGGGCAGGGTCAGGCCAGCGGCGGCCCATTCGGCGAAGGCGAGGGGCGTTGGCCCGATTTCGAGCCGATCGTTATCATTGGGAGAGCCGTCGCCAAGGAAGTCACCCTTGGTCGGGTCGATCTTTCGGGTCGAGCTGTAGTTGACATTCATCGGGGCGGCCTTCGCGTTGAGGAACTGCGAGGATCATCCATTTCGTTTGTGTCGACTGTCCTGCCCGCTGCCGACACGGGGGCATGTCGTTTTTGACGGCTGACCAGAAACCGGGCTGTGGTCTTTTGGTCAGATGAGGCCAATCATGTTTGCGGCCTCGACCACATTGGGCAGGCCACTAACGGTGCCCATCACTGCAAGTGCCCGAGCGCCGCGTGCAAAGTCGTTGTGGTCCATCCGCTTGATGGCGCGTCCCGCCTTGTCTGCGAAGGGAAGGTAGATGACGAGGTTGCTGCGGTGTGAGGCACCCAGGCCCATCCGGACCGAGACGTGGCGGCGGTCCTTGGCCGTTGCATAGCCGTAAAGTGCCTGCCGGACCTGCTGCAGTTCGGTCAGGTTGCAGGCTGGAACTTGTGGGATATCGTTGGCGGGACGCAGGGAGGGGTCCTGCTGCGCCAGTCCGACCGCCGGGAGGGCGTCGTCAACCTCGACCAGAGTTTCGACCTGTCCGCGACCGCCTGTGAGGCCGAGCCGGGCCATAAAGCTGCGGCTGTCGTCCTGGTCTGCCTCGCCTTCAGGATGGCCTTCGGCGCGGGCTTTGAGCGTCTCTTCGACCTGGCGCAGGATACGGGGCAGTTCGTGGGGTTCAGAGGATTCCACCTGGCGCGGGGCAATTTCGGGAAGCTTTTGCGCCAGCATGTCAATGATGTCCGCAGTGACGACCTGGGGCACGATATGCCAAAGTGTCTGATCGACCGGGACGGTTTCGCAGATCGCCTGTGTCAGCCGGCGGGCCAGGACGGTTTGTTGCCCCGCAATGCCCACCGGCCCAAGGCCGCTGTCCGCCAGGCCATTTCCAACGCCCAGCGTCAGGCAGGTGGTGTGCGTTCCCTGTAGCCCTGTTTGCAGCGACAGGGTCAGTCGTCCCGTCGGCGTGTCCAGAAAGGCCAGATCATTGCGGACCAGATCGAACTGCTGCTCGGTCGTCATGTATTCGGTCAGGGCTTCGTGCAGCTCGGACAGCAGCCACGAGAAGTCGATGCTTTGAGGGCCAGCGTACAGAAGCTGCACGATGGTGCTGGTCGGTGTGTTCTGGCAGTGCAAAGGCATAGAACAAATCCACTGTTGGGCGTGATTGTAGCCTGCCAGTGGATTGTGGTGCCTAAGCGTGCGGATTGTGATGAAATATGGGAAAGTTCCCGGCAACGAGCCCTGTTTCCGCCACAGTTACAATCGCGCAATTCCAGCCTGGATTGTTGCCAGGTCTTTGTGACGGGCAAGAAAAAGGGGCGCCCAATGGGCGCCCCTTGCATTCAGACAACAGGATCCGGAAGGATCAGCAGCTGTAGTACATCTTGTACTCGATCGGGTGCGGTGTGTGCTCGTAGGCGTAAACCTCTTCCCACTTCAGCGCCATGTAGCCATCCAACTGGTCTTTGGTGAACACGTCGCCCGCGATGAGGAACTCGTGATCCTTTTCCAACTCTTCCAGCGCTTCGCGGAGGGATCCGCAAACGGTGGGGATTGCTGCCAGCTCTTCGGGGGGCAGATCGTAGAGGTCCTTGTCCGAGGAGGGGCCCGGGTCGATCTTGTTTTTGATGCCGTCCAGACCAGCCATCAGCAAAGCTGCGAAGGCAAGGTAGGGGTTGGCGGCTGGATCGGGGAAACGGGCCTCGACGCGCTTGGCCTTGGCCGATTCGGACCACGGAATACGCACGCAGCCCGACCGGTTACGGGCGGAGTAGGCGCGCAGAACCGGGGCTTCAAAGCCGGGGATCAGACGCTTGTAGGAGTTGGTGGTCGGGTTGGTGATCGCGTTCAGGGCCTTGGCGTGCTTCAGGATGCCGCCGATGAAGTAGAGGGCCTCCTGGCTGAGGTCGGCGTATTTGTCGCCGGCGAACAGGGGCTTGCCATCTTTCCAGATCGACATGTTGACGTGCATGCCGGTGCCGTTGTCGGCCGCGATGGGCTTGGGCATGAAGGTGGCCGACTTGCCGTAGGCCTGGGCCACGTTGTGGATGACGTACTTGTACTTCTGGATCTCGTCGGCCTGCTTGGTCAGCGTTCCGAAAATCAGGCCAAGCTCGTGCTGGCACGACGCCACTTCGTGGTGGTGCTTGTCGACCTTCATGCCCATCCGCTTCATGGTGGACAGCATCTCAGAGCGCATGTCCTGCGCGTCGTCGACGGGGTTGACCGGGAAGTAGCCGCCCTTGATGCCGGGACGATGGCCGGTGTTGCCCATCTCGTACTCGGTGTCGGTGTTCCATGCGCCGTCGAGCGCGTCGACCTGGTAGGACACCTTGTTCATGGAAACAGAGTAGCGAACGTCGTCGAAGATGAAGAACTCAGCTTCGGGGCCACAGAAGAAGGAGTCACCGATACCGGTTTCCTTCAGGTAGGCCTCGGCCCGCTCGGCGGTGCCGCGGGGGTCCCGCTCGTAGGGTTCCATCGTGTCGGGCTCGAGCACGGTGCAATGGATGCAGATCGTCTTTTCCGCGTAAAAGGGGTCGATATAGACGCTGGTCGTGTCGGGCATCAGTTTCATGTCGGACTGGTCGATCGACTTCCAACCGGCGATGGACGAGCCATCGAACATGAAACCTTCTTCGAGGAAGTCCTCATCGACCTGGTCGGCCATAACGGTGACGTGCTGCAACTTGCCACGAGGATCAGTGAAGCGAATGTCGACGTATTCGACATTCTCATCCTTGATCATCTGAATAACCTGTTCTTTGCTCATGAGTACTCTTCCCCTTGCAGTAAGTTGTTTGATTGGGTGGGTGTGTCAGATCGCGTCGTCGCCGGTCTCGCCGGTGCGGATCCGAATGGCTTGATCGACGGTCGATACGAAAATTTTGCCGTCACCGATCTTGTCGGTCTTGGCGGCACCGATGATGGCCTCGATCGCGGCCTCTGCCTGTTCGTCGGGCAGAACGACCTCGATCTTTACCTTGGGCAGGAAATCAACAACGTATTCGGCACCCCGATAAAGCTCGGTGTGGCCTTTTTGGCGGCCGAAGCCTTTGACCTCGACGACGGACAGGCCTTGGATGCCTACTTCCTGAAGTGCTTCTTTCACTTCGTCGAGCTTGAACGGCTTTATGATCGCCTCGATCTTTTTCATGCACCGACTCCCTTGCGTATTGCTTTTGGGGGGTGAGACCATTTTGGGACGGTCACCACAATTAACGACGGATGGGATGACACGAGCCGCGACGGGAATCCAGAGGCGTCGCCCAAAAATTTAGCAAGTAGCCTACGATATGGGCGCTTTGAAAAACGGAAGGGTGCGAAACGTGATCGAATTGCTCACCGCTGCACAGATGCGCGCCACAGAAGCCAGTGCGATGGCCTCGGGTGCCGTCACCGGCCTTGAATTGATGGAGCGGGCCGGGCGTGGTGTCGTTGACCGACTTCACGCCCAGTGGCCGGAAATGGCGGCGGGTTCCCTTGTGGCGCTGGTTTTTTGTGGACCGGGCAACAATGGGGGCGACGGCTTCGTCATTGCCCGTTTGCTGCGCGATGCAGGTTGGGCCGTGGATGTGGTGTTTTGTGGCGACGCGGACAGGATGTCAGCCGATGCGCGCGCCAATCTTGACCGATGGGGCGGGCCGATTCTCAATCTGGGCGAGGTGGCCGGGCGGGACATTGCCTGCGATCTGGTTGTTGATGCGTTGTTCGGGACTGGTCTGACCCGGCCGGTTGATCCCACGATCCTTTCCGTTCTTGCCGATCAGGTGGGCAGGGGCGGCCAGCGGCCCCCATGGGTCGTGTCCGTTGACATAGCTTCGGGCCTTGATGCGGACAGCGGGCGTGCGTTGGGCGATCCTGCGCGGGCCGTTGTCGCCGACCTGACGGTGACGTTTCACCGTCCAAAGCTTGGCCATGTTCTGGCAGAGGGTCCTGTGCATTCGGGCTGGGTCGAGGTGGTCGATATCGGCCTGTCACGGACCCCAGAGGCTGTTTGCGCGGTCACTTTGGAACCTGCTGACAGGACGGCGCTGGGCAAAGGTATCGCCTCACACAAATTTGGCCATGGGCATGCGCTGGTCCTGTCCGGGGGCGTCGGGCGCGGTGGGGCGGCCCGACTGGCTGCGCGGGGGGCGTTGCGGATCGGGGCAGGTTTGGTGACGGTTGGTTGCCCTCCTGCGGCCCTGATGGAAGCCGCGTCGCGCCTTGATGCCGTCATGGTCCGCAAAGTCGAGGATGCGACTGCACTTGCCGACTGGTTGGCGACCGACGATCGCATCACCGCCATTTGTGTGGGTCCGGGGTTTGGCACGTCTGAAAGGGAGGCGAGCGTTCTGCGGACGATTCTGGCGGGGGATGGCACACGGCCTGCGTTTGGGGGCCGGGTTGTGCTGGACGCTGACGCGCTGACCCTGTTGGCACGGGACGAAACACTCTTCGCACTCTTGCACGACCGCTGCCTTTTGACGCCGCATGGCGGGGAATTCGCCCGGCTGTTTCCGGATCTGGCCCAACAGGAAACCGCTAAGGCGCTGACGGGGCCGGCCTATTCCAAGGTCGATGCGACGCGAGAGGCTGCGCGTCGGGCAGGGTGCACCGTTCTGTATAAGGGGCCTGACACTGTCATTGCCTCGCCTGACGGACAATGCCAGGTCCACGCCGCTGTCGGGGCGCGTGCCGCGCCCTGGCTTGCCACGGCAGGCTCGGGCGATGTTCTGGCCGGTTTTGCCGTGGGCCTGATGGCGCGGGGGTTTGATCCGATGCAGGCGGCGCGTTGTGCGTCCTATCTGCATACAGATTGTGCCCGCCACTTTGGTCCGGGCCTGATTGCCGAGGATTTGCCCGAGGCGCTGCCTGCCGTGCTGCGCTCGATTGGACTGTGAATGGGTTGCCGGCCTAGGCGGCCAAAACCTCAAGCCCGGTCGCATAAATGACATGGCCTGCGTCAAAGATCAGGCCATACACCGTCATTTCGCGGGGGGGCAGCGCGATCACGAATTCGCCGTCGACAAGACGCCGGGCCGCAACGTTGGCGGTGGGTTGACCGTATAGGGCCATGGCGCGCCAGTCACGGATGTGGACCGGCGTGTCGGGCGGCAGGATGACGTCCTGCTCGGGTCTTGTGTGACCGATGGAACCGGCCATGATCAGAACAGGCTCAACCGTTAGTGTTTCGCGGCGCACCTCGCGCAAGACGGCTGTCCCTGTATCGCGCGAAATGATCCGGTCACCAGGCTTGAGGTCCTCGATCGCCGTTTCACCGCGAAGGGTCTGGATGATGGTGCCTGCGGCCAGTCCACTTGTGCGGGTCCGGGCCTTGACGACGGGGGGTTTGTCCGCGTCTGACCGCTCTGAAATACGCTGGTAATGCATGGCCCGACTCGGTCCCGATTTGTTGCAGTTTCAGACTGCGACGCAATTGTGGCGGGATCGGGTCCAAGCTGTGCAAAAAGCGGGATGCTTTTTCTGCTCGCATCCGCCTTTTCGCTTTGATAGACAGCCGCCAACTCGGGGGGCGGCACAGAGCCGCCCCCTCTCATAATGCGGGTGTGGCGGAACTGGTAGACGCACCAGATTTAGGTTCTGGCGCCGCAAGGCGTGGGGGTTCGAGTCCCTTCACCCGCACCAAGACGTTTGAAAAAGGACAAAGAATGCAGGTCAACGAGACCCTCAACGACGGCCTCAAGCGCGGCTACACCATCTTGCTGACGGCGGCAGAGCTGGAAGCCAAGGTCAAGGAAAAGCTGGTCGAAGCGCAGCCCGAGATTGAAATGAAGGGCTTTCGCAAGGGCAAGGTCCCTCTCGCCCTGCTGAAAAAGCAGTTCGGCCCCCGCCTGATGGGCGAAGCGATGCAAGAAAGCATCGACGGCGCGCTGAGCACGCATCTTGAAGAATCAGGTGACCGTCCGGCGATGCAGCCTGCTGTCACCATGACGAACGAGAACTGGAAAGAAGGCGACGACGTCGAGGTTGCCGTGTCCTACGAGACCCTTCCAGAAGTTCCTGAAGTTGATTTCTCGGCCATCTCGCTGACCCGTCTGACCGTCTCTGCGGATGACGCGTCGATCCAGGAAGCGCTGGATAACCTGGCCAGCACCGCCCAGAACTTTGAGGACCGCAAGAAGGGTTCCAAGGCCAAGGACGGCGATCAGGTTGTCATCGACTTTGTCGGCAAGGTCGACGGCGAAGCCTTTGAAGGTGGTTCGGCCGAGGATTATCCCCTTGTGCTGGGCTCCAACTCGTTCATTCCCGGTTTTGAGGCTGGTCTGATCGGGGTCAAGGAAGGCGAAGAGAAAGACGTCGAAGTCAGCTTTCCTGATGACTACCAGGCCCCGAACCTTGCTGGCAAAGCCGCCGTGTTCACCTGCACGGTCAAAGCCGTCAAGGAACCCAAGCCTGCCGAGATCAACGACGAACTGGCCAAGCAGTATGGCGCCGAGGACCTTGAAGGTCTGAAGACCCAGATCGCTGACCGCCTTGCCGCCGAATACACCGGTGCGGCCCGTGCAGTGGCCAAGCGCGCCCTTCTGGATGCTCTTGACAAGGCCGTGTCGTTCGAGCTGCCCCCGAGCCTTGTCGAGGCCGAGGCATCGCAGATCGCCCACCAGCTTTGGCACGAGGAAAACCCCGACGTTCAGGGCCATGACCACGCCAAGGTCGAGCCGACGGAAGAGCATAACCGTCTGGCCGTGCGCCGCGTAAAGCTGGGCCTGCTGCTTGCCGAGATTGGCCAGAAGGCCGAAGTGCAGGTCACGGATCAGGAAATGACCCAGGCGATCCTGAATCAGGCGCGTCAGTACCGTGGTCAAGAACGCCAGTTCTTTGAGTTCGTTCAGCAGAACGCCCAGGCCCGTCAGCAGATCCAAGCGCCCTTGTTCGAGGACAAGGTCATCGACCACGTCTTCTCGCTTGCCAAGGTTGAAGAGAAGGCCGCCACGAAAGAAGAGCTTCAGGCCGCTGTAGAGGCGCTTGAGGAAGAGTGATCTTCTGATTGGCTTGACGCCGACCAGGACTTTGAAAGGCCGCCCTCGCTGGGCGGCCTTTTTGTGTTTGGCCGCCCCCACAGCCCGCTCTGGCAGGTCTCGCCCCTTGGAGCTAATCTATGCCAAATGGCCCCCGACATTGTGGGGGCAGGTTTCTTTTGGGAGTAATGTCCTTGGCCACAGATCCTGATCCAGAGGTCGATGCCTTTGCCGCAAGGGCCAAAGGCTGGCAGGCTGAACTGGCGTTCCTGCGCCCTATCCTGCGCGACTGCGGGCTGACCGAGGCGATTAAGTGGCGGCAACCTTGCTATAGCGTCGAAACGGGTAATGTCGCCATCTTCGCCAGCATGAAAGACTGCTGCGGGATCGGGTTCTTCAAAGGGGTTTTGTTGCGCGATCCCGAAGGGGTTCTGGTCCGGCAAGGCGAAAATTCGCAGTCCTCCCGCCTGATGCGGTTCACGTCACTGGACGAGGTCAGAAAGAGCGAATCGACGATCCGGGCCTATGTGGCCGAGGCCATCGCGAACGAGGTTGCGGGCCTGAAAGTCGATTTCAAGGAGAAACATGAACTGGTCTATCCAGAAGAGCTGATCCAGAAGCTCGAATCCGACCCGGCGTTTGAAGAAGCGTTTGAACGCCTGACGCCGGGCAAAAAGCGGGGCTATAACCTGCATTTTTCGGCGGCAAAGAACGCCGCGACCCGTATCAGCCGAATCGAAGCCATGGAGGCGCGTATTCTGGCGGGGAAGGGGTTCCACGATTGCATCTGCGGGCTGTCCAAGAAGTTGCCGCGCTGCGATGGATCGCACAAGGAGCTTAAGCGTAGCGATGGATCGCACAAAGCGCTCAAGGACTGACTGGGCTCATCCGGTCTACTAGATCCGGCCTGCCTGATCCGGTCAGCATGATCCCAAACGCAAAAGGCCGCCCCCGAAGGAGCGGCCTTTGTTCGTCATTTCAAAGGCTTCAGCCTTCGCGATCGTCGTCTTCGGTCGCGGCAGAGCCAAGATCGTCAAACAGCTGCTCGATCTCGAAATCGGCGGCAGCTTCTTCTTCTGCGGCCAGTTCCTGGATCGATTTGCCGGATGCCTGAAGCTCGGCCTCTTCGGACGAGCGGGCGATGTTGAGGCTGATGCCGCACTCGACTTCGGGGTGAAGCCGGACGGTCAGGTCATGCAGGCCCAGGGTCTTGATCGGGGTCAGCATGATCACCTGCTTGCGATCAAAGGTGAAACCAGCAGCTTCGGCAGCCTCGGAAGTGTCACGCGGCGTGACCGAGCCGTACAGAGCGCCCGCGTCGGAGGCCGAGCGGATGATTATGAAGGTCTGACCGTCAAGCTTTTCAGCCATCGCTTCAGCTTCTTTGCGGGTTTCGAGGTTGTTCGCCTCGAGCTGGGCTTTTTGCTCTTCAAAGCGGGCCAGGTTGGCGGCGTTGACGCGCATCGCCTTGCCCTGCGGCAAGAGGAAGTTGCGGGCATAGCCGTCCTTGACCTTGACCACTTCGCCCATCTGGCCAAGCTTGGCCACGCGTTCCAGAAGGATAACGTCCATTGGGTGGTCTCCTTATTTCACGGCGTAAGGCAGCAGGGCGAGGAACCGTGCGCGCTTGATGGCACGGGCCAGCGCACGCTGGTTCTTGGCACCGACGGCGGTGATGCGGGACGGCACGATCTTGCCACGCTCAGAGATGTAGCGCTGCAGAGTGCGGGTGTCTTTGTAGTCGATCTTGGGGACGTTATCGCCCTCAAAGGGATCGGACTTGCGACGACGGAAAAACGGTTTGGTAGCCATGTGTAGGGTCCTTTCCTATCCAGATCAGCGACGTTCGCGGGGGCCGCGGTCTTCGCGCGGTCCACGGTCTTCGCGAGGGCCGCGATCTTCGCGCGGTCCACGATCGCCGCGATCACCACGGTCGCTACGCTCATCACGCTTTTGCATCTGCACGGAGGGGCCTTCCTCGTGTGCATCGACCTTGATGGTCAGGATACGCATGACGTCATCGTGCAACCGCATCAGACGCTCCATCTCCTGCACGGCAGAAGCGGGGGCATCGGTGCGCAGATAGGCGTAATGCCCTTTGCGGTTCTTGTTGATCTTGTAGGCCATCGTTTTGACGCCCCAGTACTCGTTCTCAACGACTTTGCCGCCGTTGTCTGCAAGGACTGTGGAGAAGTGTTCGATGAGGCTTTCAGCTTGCGTGTTGGACAGGTCCTGACGCGAGATAAAGACATGCTCGTAAAGCGGCATGTGGGCTCCAGTTCATTTCTCGGCGCATTTCATAGGGAGGGGCGATCACCTTCCGCACCCCACCCACGAGAGACTGCGCGGTTCATATACGTCGCGGAAGGATGGGGCCTTATACAGATCAGGGCAGGCGAAGCAAGGGGCCGTCTTGGGTTCTGTCAGGTGTTCTGTTTTCGACCGCGACATTGACCCTATCTAGGGATCTGTCTTGCGCTTTGCCGCGGGTCTGGGCTGCCCGATTCCGCCCTTTGCCCTGACATGACCCTCGATCTGCCTCGGACACAGCCGAGACCTGCCGCCATTCTGCCGCGTTTGCCCTCAAATATGCCCGTATTCAAGTATTTCATTTGTTGGAACGGTATTCATGAGCGCCACGCTAGACATCAGACCGATCTCCCGTGCGGGTTTCGCACAAAAGTCCTCGCCGCGAACCTCCTACTCCATAGAGTCCAATCACTGGGGCTATACCATTCGATCGGGCCATCCTGCGCCTTTCATGATCCTGCTGGTTCAGGCCCTTGTCTGGGTCGCCGGTTGTGTCCTGATCGCTATGGCCTTTGGATTGTGGCTGTTGCCCGCCGCCATTAACCAAGGGCCGGTGCTTGGCCTGAAACTGGGGTCATCGGTCCTCATGCTGGCCGCGGCGGCCTATTGCATGTGGTACGCCAGTCGTGGCGTCATGCCAGAGCTTCAGATTGATACCAGCAGGGGCGAGGTCCGCGAGGTCGTCCGCAACCGGACCGGACGTCCAACACAGGTCGGCCTTTACGGCTTTGACGCGATTGGCGGTGTGTTCATCGATCGCGGGCCGGGATTTGGTGCCAGAAGGGGCGCGAACAGCACCCTTGTTCTGCGCTATCGCAATACGCCCCAGACCCTTTTCGTTGCGAGCGGCAATCTGGCCGATTTGACGTCCCTCCGTGATCGTCTGGGCCGCGACCTGATGGTGCTGGGCCGCCAGCGCAACGAGCCTGTTGACCTGATCGAGCCTGCAACGTCGGCTGTTGCCTGAGCCGTTCGGCGATCACCGCCCCGATCCGTTCTTGAGCAAGCACGGCCCAGATGGCCGCGCTCTTTGCTTGCCGGGACAGTTGCGTCTCGTGATGGCCAGTTCTTGTGATGACAGGTCAGAGCGTTTAGAGCCTGTCGCACTGAAAGTCTGGGAGGTGCGCGATGCGAGCTTTTGTTTTTCCGGGGCAGGGGGCACAGGTGCCGGGCATGGGCCGCGCCCTTGCCGATGCCTATCCTGCTGCCAAAGCCGTGTTTGACGAGGTCGACGAGGCCTTGGGCGAAAGGCTGTCCGATCTGATCTGGGGCGAGGATGCCGATACGCTGACGTTGACCCGCAACGCCCAGCCCGCGCTGATGGCGACGTCGCTGGCCGCCGTCCGGGCGATGGAGGCCGAAGGGCTGACGGTATCGGATGCCGCCTTTGTGGCGGGTCATTCCCTTGGCGAATACTCCGCCCTTTGCGCTGCAGGCACCCTGAGCCTTGCGGATACCGCCCGGCTCTTGCGCTTGCGCGGCGAGGCCATGCAACAGGCCGTTCCGGTTGGCATCGGTGCCATGGCCGCCCTTTTGGGCCTCAGCATCGATGCTGCCCGCGAGGTCGCCGCCGAGGCTGCGCAGGGCGATGTCTGCGAGGCCGCCAATGACAACGATCCGTCTCAGGTCGTGGTATCGGGACATCGCGCGGCTGTTGAGCGTGCATTGGACATTGCAAAGGCCAAGGGTGCGAAACGCGCGCTCTTGTTGCCGGTCAGCGCACCGTTCCATTCGTCCCTGATGGCCCCTGCGGCAGAGGCGATGGCCGCGGCCCTCCAAACCGTTGAGATGGCCACCCCTTGTGTTCCCCTTGTCGCCAATGTGACCGCCGAGGCGGTGTCGGACCCCGACACGATCCGCGATCTTCTGGTCAAACAGGTCACGGGGTCTGTCCGGTGGCGCGAAAGCGTGTTGTGGATGTCGGCGGCTGGTGTGACCGAAGCCTGGGAAATCGGGTCGGGCAAGGCCCTGTCCGCCATGATCCGCCGGATCGACAAGGAGATTGCGGTGCGTGCCATCGGCACCCCCGACGACATCGCGGCGGCCCTTGCCGCCCAGCAAGCCTGAGAGAGAGGGACTGACATGTTTGATCTAACCGGAAAGACCGCGCTTATCACCGGCGCATCTGGCGGTATTGGCGGGGCGATTGCCCATGCCCTGCACGGGGCCGGCGCGACGGTGGCCCTGTCCGGCACACGGGTCGAACCGCTTGAGGCGCTGGCGGCCGAGCTCGGCAGCCGGGCCCATGTCCTGCCCTGCAATCTTGGCGATGCCGAGGCTGTCAATGCCCTGCCCAAGCAGGCGATCGAGGCGATGGGGTCGGTCGACATTCTGGTCAACAACGCCGGTATCACCCGCGACAACCTGTTCATGCGTATGTCCGAAGATGAATGGTCCAGCGTGCTTGAGGTCAACCTCACCTCGACCATGCGACTGTGCAAGGGCGTCATCCGGGGCATGATGAAGGCCCGTTGGGGGCGCATCGTCAACATCTCGTCGATTGTCGGCGCGACGGGCAACCCCGGTCAGGCAAACTACGCAGCCTCCAAGGCCGGAATGGTGGGCATGTCCAAGTCGATCGCCTACGAAGTGGCGAGCCGTGGAATCACCGTCAACTGCGTGGCGCCTGGCTTTATCACCACGGCGATGACCGACAAGCTGACGGATGACCAGAAGGCCGGCATCCTGACCCAGGTCCCTGCCGGTCGGATGGGCGAGGCGTCCGAGATCGGGGCGGCTGTCCTGTATCTGGCCAGCCCCGAAGCTGCCTATGTCACCGGCACGACCCTACACGTCAATGGCGGCATGGCCATGCTTTAGTTTGGGGGTTTTGGGGGGCCTTTGGTGCGGATGAATGCGTTGTTTCGGGGCAGCATGGTGGGTTTGAGTATTGCCCTTGTGTCGCATGGTCGCGCAGTTGCCAGCATCATTGAACCCTTGGCGTTCTGAAAGCGTTTGCCTCTCAAACAAACTCTGCTATAGCCCACCAAGATTTTCCGGAGGGCGCCCTGGTGGTGCTGATCGGTTTAGCCCTTCAAAATAGGGCAGGTGAGCCGCCCCATGGGGCAAAGAAAACGGGCCAAAGGCCCGAAAGAACGTGAGGACCTGATATGAGCGACGTCGCAGACCGTGTGCGCAAGATCGTTGTGGAGCACCTTGGTGTTGAAGAAGACAAGGTTGCCGAGAACGCTTCGTTCATCGACGACCTGGGCGCTGACAGCCTCGACACAGTCGAGCTTGTGATGGCATTCGAGGAAGAGTTCGGGATCGAGATCCCCGACGATGCCGCTGAAACCATCCAGACCTTCGGCGATGCAGTCAAGTTCATCTCGGAAGCACAGTAAGCTCTGAGATTATCCACGATAGTTGTGAAACGGCGTCCTTCGGGGCGCCGTTTTCGTTTCAGCCTTTCCCAAGTGCGTGACACTGCCCGTGTCCCGTTGATTTCATCCCGCCCCCCGTCACAGTGATCGTCAAACCTTGAGGAGGTCTTGATGGTAAAGGATAGACGATGGCAAGCCGGTGCGCTTCTGGCGGCGGCGCTGGCGGTCTGGGCGGCGGGACAGGCGGGGGTGACTGTCCGCTTGGGCGCCCATCCATTCTGGGCCCGCGATGTCCCCCTGACAGGTCTTGTCCTTGCCGTCCCCATTGCGCTTGTCGGATTTTGGCGGCCGGGTCTTGCCGCGGCGTTGGCCCTGGTCTGCCTCATCGCGGGGGCGGTTTCGGCCCGCTTCGGCAAGGCGGCGTTCGCAGCCTCCTATGCCGAAAACGCCCTGGCCGGCCAATTCTGGTTCTTTGGCTGGATTGTGTTATGCGGTGGCGCGATTGCCCTGATTGCGGTCGGTCTTGCTCGTCTGCGTCCTAGGGCCTGACCGAACCGCCTGCCTTTTCCCCGAAACGTAGTTTTGCCGACGATGCCCGCCTGCTCTTGCCCCCGCGTTGACAAGCAAGGTATCAGGATTGGAACGGAATGAGCAGAGTTGGAGACGTGCCATGCGTCGTATCGTCGTGACAGGCCTTGGTTTGGTGACACCCCTGGCTGATGGGGTCGAAGCCTCATGGGCCAAGCTTCTGGCAGGTGAATCAGGGGCCAAGCCGATTGCCCGCTTTGATGCCAGCGAATTGGCGACGACCTATGCCTGCGAAGTGCCCTTTGGCGACGGCACCAACGATACCTTCAACCCTGACCACTATATGGAGCCGAAGGACCAGCGAAAGGTCGATACCTTTATCCTTTTCGGCGTCGCGGCGGCCCAGCAGGCGATCGAGGATTCGGGCTGGATGCCGCAGGACCGTGAAGGCCAGATCCGCACCGGCGTCCTGATCGGTTCGGGCATCGGAGGCCTGAACTCTATCGCCAATACCGCGATCATGATGAAGGAAAAGGGTGCCCGCCGGGTGTCCCCGTTCTTTGTGCCCGGTGCCCTGATCAACCTGATCTCGGGTCAGGTGGGGATTCGCTATGGATTTAAAGGGCCGAACCATTCGGTTGTGACGGCCTGTTCGACGGGGGCCCATGCCATCGGCGATGCCGCCCGCCTGATCAAATACGGTGCGGCCGATGTCATGGTTGCAGGCGGGGCAGAGGCCGCGATCTGCGAGATCGGGATAGCAGGCTTCAACGCTTGTAAGGCCCTGTCCACCAAGCGTGCTGACGATCCGACAAAGGCCAGCCGTCCCTATGACGCGGACCGCGACGGGTTCGTGATGGGCGAGGGGGCCGGGATCGTCGTTCTGGAGGAATACGAACACGCCAAGGCCCGTGGCGCCAAGATCTATGCCGAAGTGCTGGGCTATGGCATGTCGGGCGACGCCTATCACATCACCGCCCCCGCCGAAGACGGCGATGGGGCCGAACGGTCCATGGTGGCCGCGATCGAGGATGCGTGTCTAACCCCTGCCGACATCGACTACATCAATGCCCACGGTACATCGACCATGGCGGATGTGATCGAGCTTGCCGCGGTTGAGCGGATGCTGGGCGATGCGGCGGACAAGGTAACCATGTCCTCGACCAAATCGTCGACCGGCCACCTTCTGGGGGCCGCTGGCGCCATCGAGGCGATCTTTTCCATTCTGGCAATCCGCGATCAGGTCGCCCCGCCGACGATCAACCTTGATAACCCGGCTGTCGAAAGCAAGGTCAACCTTGCGCCCCTCGTCAAGCAACCGCGCAAGATCGACGTGGCCCTGTCCAACTCGTTCGGCTTTGGCGGGACCAATGCCAGCGTGATCTTTGGGGCTGTCCGCTGATGTGGAAACACGTTGCGTCGAACGCGCTGACATTCTTTATCGTGCTGCTGTTTCTGGCGGCCGGGGTCATCACGGTCGGCGCAAATCGCTATAGCTCGGAAGGGCCATTGGCCCAGGCGATTTGTCTGCGTGTCGAAAGCGGGTCAAACATGCGCCGGGTCAGCAATGACCTTGCAGGGCAGGGCGCTATTGCGTCTCCGGCGATCTTTCGCATCGGGGCGGACTATTCGGAGAAGTCGTCGCTGCTCAAGGCTGGCAGCTATCTGATCCCGGCTGGCGCCTCGATGGAAGGGATTGTTGATACGATCACCCGTGGCGGGGCAAGTACCTGTGGTACGCAGGTGGTCTATACCGTCGGGATCACCGGCATTGTCGCCCGTGTCCGCGAACTTGATCCTGTAACAAACCGCTTTGTCGAAGTCGTCCGGTTTGATCCCCAGACCGAAGAGGCGCCGGCCGAGTATTCCGTGGTGCGGGGCCAGAGTGATACCCAATACGCCATTCTGGTGGTCGAGGGCACGACGGTTTGGCAGGTCGTGAACGGTCTTAACTCTATCGAGATCCTCGAAGGGCAGATCACCGAACTACCGCCCGAAGGCACGCTTGCCCCTGACAGCTATGACGTCCTTCCGGGGATGGAGGTTGCGACCCTTCTGGACCAGATGTCAGCGGCTCAGACCGCCCGTCTGGCCGAGGCCTGGGCCAACCGTGTCGATGGCCTGCCCTTTGACACGCCGGAAGAGGCGCTGATCCTGGCTTCAATCGTTGAAAAGGAAACCGGCGGCTATGACGAGGTCCGGACCGTGGCCAGCGTGTTCGAGAATCGCCTGCGCGCCGGGATGCGCCTGCAAACCGATCCCACTGTCATCTACGGTGTGACAGGGGGCCAGGGTGTGCTGGGTCGTGGCCTGCGTCAAAGCGAGTTGCGCGCCGAAACCCCCTACAACACCTACGTCATTGAGGGCCTGCCGCCCACGCCCATTGCCAACCCCGGTGTGGCCAGCATCGAGGCTGTTCTGAACCCAGAAGAAACCGATTATATCTTCTTTGTAGCCAGGACACTCGATCCTCGGGATGGTCATAACTTTGCGGTCACTCTGGAAGAGCATAACCGTAACGTGGCGATCTACCGCGCGCTTGAGAATGCGGCGGCGGACCAGTAGGTCCGCTCGCCTCGTTTCACATCCCTGCGTCCAGACTTGTCCCGACCTGTGTCGCGTTGGGTTAACGTGCGCTGACAGGATCGTACCTTAACAAACTGTAAAACTTGATTTTTTCCGCTTTTTGGGGTAGCTTTGTTCCTCAGATGGCGGAGCTGTGCGTGGACGCCGGGTTCCTTTGAACCGGCCCTGACGCAACCGCCTTTCGCGGGTCGCAAGAACCCCAAACAGGCAGAGCAGATATGTATGACACCAAGAACGCCGGGGGGCCGCCGGGCGATGACCCGTCGCGGTTGTTCGACGAAAGCCTCCTCTTGCTCAGCAGTGTGCGCGGCACGCTTGCGGGGCTGTTGGAAGACCTGATGTCCGGGAACGCCTCGGTCCTGAAAGACATCGCAAGCAAGCACGCCGAGCTGGAGACAGCCCTGAAACGTGCCTTTGAAACGGAGCAAAGGTTCAATGACTGGAATGCAAGACGAACAGGTGGAGTGGTCCCCGGCGAGGTCGATTTCGCAAGCGCCCGGAACGAGATCGGGTGCCGCCTGGCTCGCCTCCGCGCCTGCTGCGATCCAGGTTGAGTTTCTTGAAGGCCTGACAGAGGCCGAGATTCTGGCGCTGCCCTATCTGTTCGACTTTTGGGCCTTGCCGCACCAGCTCGCCCCCGAGGGTGACTGGCGCACCTGGGTGCTGATGGGGGGACGTGGTGCGGGCAAGACCCGGGCCGGGGCCGAGTGGGTCCGGTCGATGGTCGAGGGCGACCGCCCCCGCGACCCGGGCCGCTCCAAACGCGTCGCCCTGGTGGGCGAGACGATCGACCAGGCCCGCGAGGTGATGGTGTTTGGGGAAAGCGGCATTCTGGCCTGTTCGCCCCCTGATCGCCGCCCGGACTGGATCGCCGGTCGCAAGATGCTGGTCTGGCCTAACGGCGCCGTGGCGCAGGTTTTTTCCGCCCACGAGCCGGAGACCCTGCGCGGGCCGCAATTCGATCTCGTCTGGGCGGACGAGCTGGCGAAATGGAAACGCGGGGCCGAGACATGGGACATGATCCAGTTCTGTCTACGTCTGGGCAATGATCCCCGCGCTTGCGTGACGACAACCCCGCGCAATGCCCGGTCCCTGACCGATCTGCTGGACCAGCCGACGACGGCCCGCACCCACGCCCCGACCTATGCTAACCGTGCCAATCTTCCCGACGCCTTTCTGGATGAGGTGCGCCGCCGCTATGCGGGCACCCGTCAGGGCGCGCAGGAGCTGGATGGTATGCTTCTGTCCGATGCCGACGGGACGCTATGGCCCGGCCATCTCATTGCGGCCTGCCAGACCGACGACCTGCCGCAGTTCGACCGGATCCTTGTGGCGGTCGACCCTTCGGTCAGTGCGGGCAAGGGATCAGACGAATGCGGTATCATAGTCGCGGGCGCCGTAACCCAGGGCCCGCCGGAAAACTGGCGGGCCTGGGTGCTGGAGGATGCCACTGTCACGTCAGCCTCTCCCGTCCAATGGGCCAAGGCCGCTGTCGCCGCGATGGAGCGTCATAATGCCGACCGGCTGGTGGCCGAGGTCAACCAGGGCGGCGATCTTGTCCAGACAGTCCTGCGCCAGGTCGCCCCCACGGTGCCGTTCCGCGCCCTGCATGCCAGCCGGGGCAAGGTGGTCCGCGCTGAACCTGTCGCTGCGATCTACGAACAGGGCCGGGTGCATCACGTTCGGGGCCTGAGCCAGTTGGAAGAGCAGATGTCCCAGATGACGACCCGCGGCTTTGACGGGTCCGGTTCGCCCGATCGGGTGGATGCCCTTGCCTGGGCGATTCACGAGCTGATCATCGAACCGGCCAAGACCTGGCAAAAGCCCCGTCTGCGTCTGCTTTAGCCGGGGGTGTTGCGCAGCGCAGGGGGCACCGTCCGGTGCTGTCAGCGCAGTTTAGGACCTTAGTGGCAAAGTGCCTTCATCGACACCAGCCACCTTCGCCGACGAGGAGACGTGAATGTTCGGATTTCGCAAACGGTCAGAGCCGACACAGACGACGCTTCAGGCTCAGGCTCAGGCTCAGGCTCGGGTTCAGTCTCGGGCGGGGGGGGGCTACCGATGGCCGCGCGCCTGAGGCCAAGGCCTCGGCCGCGGGCGGGGTCATCGCCTGGGGTGGTGCCGGCCGCGTTGCCTGGAGCCCGCGTGACACGGTGTCCCTGACCAAGACCGGGTTTCTGGGCAATCCGGTCGGCTTTCGGGCGGTTAAGCTGATCGCCGAGGCTGCGGCCGCCCTTCCTCTGATCTTGCAGGATCATGCCCGCCGCTATGACCGCCACCCGGTCCTTGACCTGATCGGTCGTCCCAACGGGGCGCGGGGGCGGGCGGAACTCTTTGAGGCGTTGTTTGGCCAGATACTGCTGACCGGTAATGGCTATCTTGAGGGCACTCACCTCGATGAGGTCCGGGACATTCCGCAAGAGCTGCATGTTCTGCGCTCTGACCGGATGTCGCTGATCCCCGGGGCCGATGGCTGGCCGGTCGCCTATGACTATACCGTGGGCGGTCGCAAGCATCGGTTTGCCCTTGGTGACGGGCCAAGCCCTGTTTGCCATATCAAGAGCTTTCACCCCCAGGACGATCACTACGGCTTTTCCCCGCTGCAGGCCGCGGCCACGTCGGTGGATGTGCACAATGCCGCCGCCCGTTGGTCCAAGGCGCTTCTGGACAATGCCGCCCGGCCCTCCGGGGCGATCGTCTATCATGGCGCGGACGGGCAGGCGGCGTTAAGCCAGGACCAGTACGACCGGCTTTTGGGCGAAATGGAAAGCCAGCATCAGGGCGCGCGCAACGCGGGCCGCCCGATGTTGCTGGAAGGGGGGCTGGACTGGAAGCCGATGGGTTTCTCCCCCTCGGACATGGAATTCCAAAAGACCAAGGAGGCCGCCGCCCGCGAGATTGCCGTGGCCTTCGGGGTGCCCCCGATGATCCTTGGCATCCCCGGTGACGCCACCTACGCCAACTACCAAGAGGCCAACCGCGCCTTTTATCGGTTGACGGTCCTGCCGATGGCGACCCGTGTGACCAGCGCCATCGCTGACTGGCTGGGCGACTTCAACGGTGAGCGGCTGGACCTGCGCCCCGATCTGGACCAGATCCCCGCCCTTGCCGCCGAGCGCGAGGTGCAGTGGCGCCGGATTGGAGAGGCGGGTTTTCTGACCGATGCCGAAAAGCGGGCCCTGCTGGGCCTGCCCAGTCTGGAGGTCGGCGATGCCGGATGACCATTATCGCCGGTCCGAAGCCTTTGCCTGCGCCCCCGGCCTCAAGATCGAGGCGCATGAGAGGCTGTCGGCCCTCCAGTTCGCCCAACTGTCCCAGCAAATGGCCAAGATCGAAGACATGATCGAGCGGCTGGAACGCCGCTTGTGGCTGGCAGTCTACGGGGTGGTGGGCGTGATCCTGGCCCAGGCGTTTCAATCCGTCCTGACGGCGGCGCAATGAAGGAGAAAGCGATGGAGCTTGAGCACAAATTTGCCCGTCTTGGCGGGCCGGTCAAGGTGACCGAGGTTGAAGGCGCAGGCACGGAGATCGAAGGCTATGCCTCTGTCTTTGGCGCGGCTGACAAGGGGCGTGACGTGGTGGACGCAGGCGCCTATGCCGCCTCGCTCGCCCGGCTGGAGGGGGCGGGTGGCCGGGTCAAGATGCTGTGGCAGCATGATCCGACCCAGCCCATCGGTGTCTGGGACGAGGTCCGCGAGGACGCCAAGGGCCTGTATGTCAAGGGCCGAATCCTGACCGATGTGGCAAGGGGCCGCGAGGCGGTGGCGCTGATCGGGGCAGGGGCCATTGACGGCCTGTCCATCGGCTACCGCACCCTGAAGGCCCAGAAGGATGACAAGGGCCTGCGGCACCTGTCTGAGCTGGAGCTGTGGGAGGTGTCCCTTGTGACCTTTCCCATGCTTCCCGAGGCGCGAGTTGCGGCCAAGGGGGATGACCCCGAGGACCGGGCCCTGCGCGAACTGGCGGCCCTCTTTGCCGAGGCCCGCGCCGAACGGACCCGACCGTAAGGCCGCGTCTTTACCATCATCGAGAGGATAGCTGGATGAGCACAGCCGAGGCCAAGGCCCGGGCCGGGGAAGATCTGTCTCCGGCGGATGACCTGAAGCACGCGATTGCGGGCTTCATGACCGAGATCAAGTCAAAACTCCAAGAGCAGGATGACCGCATGACCAAACTGGACCGCAAGACCATGTTCGCCGCCAAGCGCCCCGCGCTTGCCCAGGCGACCGATATCGAAGCCCCGCATCAGAAGGCCTTTGGCGCCTATCTGCGTTCGGGCGATGACGACGGCCTGCGCGGCCTTGAGATCGAGGGCAAAGCGATGAGCACCGCCGTTGCCGCTGACGGGGGCTACCTTGTCGCCCCCCAGACCGCTGCCACCGTGCAGAACGTGCTGATGTCCGCCGCCTCGATCCGGGCCATCGCCAATGTCGTCAATGTCGACGCCACCTCATATGATGTGTTGTTCGCCCGGGCCGATATCGGCGCAGGCTGGGCCAGCGAAACAGCCGCCATGGCCGAAACCGACACCCCGGTGATCGAGCGGATTACCATCCCGCTGCACGAGTTGTCGGCCCTGCCCAAGACCTCTCAGCGCCTGCTTGACGACAGCGCCTTTGATATCGAAGGCTGGCTGGCGGGCCGTATTGCCGACAAGTTTGCCCGATCTGAGGCGGCGGCCTTTGTCAACGGTGATGGGGCGGACAAGCCCCGGGGCTTTTTGACCTACACCAATATGGACAACGACAGCTGGAGCTGGGGCGGTCTTGGCTGGGTTCCGTCCGGTGCCGCGACAGCCCTGCTGAACGGCGATGCCATCGTCGATCTGGTCTATGCGCTGGGGGCCGAGTACCGGGCTGGCGCGACCTTTGTGATGAACTCCAAGACCACCGGGGTCGTGCGCAAGCTTAAGGACGCGGACGGCCGCTACCTGTGGTCGGACGGCCTGGCGGCAGGCGAACCGGCCCGCCTCATGGGCTATCCGGTGCTGGTGGCCGAAGACATGCCCGACATCGCGGCAGGGGCCTTTCCCATCGCTTTTGGCAACTTCGCTGCTGGCTACACCATCGCCGAACGGCCCGACCTGCGCGTGTTGCGCGACCCCTTCTCGGCCAAACCGCATGTCCTGTTCTACGCCACCAAGCGTGTTGGCGGGGCGGTCAGCGACTTTGCTGCGATCAAGCTGATGCAGATCGCCGCCTTCTAGGGCGGAGCCGTTAAGAACGCCCGGCCTCCGTCCAATCGGAGGCCGGCGCACCCGGCCCATACCGTGAATGAGCGAGAGGCGGAGGAATACCGTGACGATGGTAGAAGAAACGATAGTACCGGAAGCCGCGCTTCCCGTCGCCGGGTTCAAGGCCCATTTGCGGTTGGGAAGCGGGTTTGCCGAAGACAGCTTGCAGGACGTTGTCCTTGTAGGCTTTCTGCGGGCCGCGATGGCCGCAATCGAAGGGCGCACGGGCAGGCTGCTGCTGGAGCGGAGCCTTGTCTGGCAGACCGAAAGCTGGCGTCAGCCGGATCGCGTGACCCTGCCGGTGGCCCCTGTACGCGCTGTGACAGCCTTTGAGATTGTCGACGGGGCTGGTGTCGCCGTGGTGGTTGATCCCGCCGTGTGGCGACTTGCCCCCGGCGGCCAGAGCGGGACCGTGGTGGCCACGACGGGCGCTATGCCCGTCATCCCCGCCAATGGCTATGCCCGCATAGCCCTTGTGGCGGGCTATGGCCCGACATGGGCCGATGTCCCGGCGGATCTGGCGCAGGCCATGCTGATGCTGGCGGCGCATTACTACGAATATCGCAGCGATACCGCCCTTGGGGCGGGCTGCATGCCCTTTGGCGTCACCGCCCTAATCGAGCGGTATCGGCAGGTGCGCCTGACGCTGGGGGGGCAGGCATGAAGCCGCCGCGCCTGAACCGGCCGCTGGCCCTTGAAGCGCCCGAGCGGGTGGTGGACGGGTCTGGGGGCTTTGCCGTGTCGTGGGTCCTGCTGGGCACCCATTGGGCCGAAGTGACCCCGGGCACCGGCCGCGAGGCGGGCGCACCGGGTGGGGCGGTCAGCCGTGTCCCGGTCAAGATCGTCCTGCGGGCCAGCCCTGCCGGATCGCCCATGCGCCCGGCTGCGGACCAGCGCTTGGTCGACGGGGGGCGGGTCTACACGATCCTGTCCGTCACCGAACGCGACAAGGATGGCCGCTACCTGGTCTGTCAGGCCCGCGAGGAGACTGCCGTATGACCTATGCCCTTTCCCCAGCGCTGCAATCGGCGGTCTATGCCGAGCTTGTGGCCGATCCCGGCCTGACGGCAATCCTTGGAACGGACATCTATGATGCCCTTCCCCCTGGTGTCCTGCCGTCGATCTACGCCCTGATCGGCCCCGAAACGGTCTGGGACCGGTCCGACATGACCGGTCGGGGGGCGGAGCATGACTTTACCGTCTTGATCGTCACCGACGGGGCGGGCTTCGCCACGGCCAAAAGCGGCGGCGGGCGCGGTGTCCGACGCCCTGAACGATGCCGAGCTTGGCCTGAGCCGGGGCAGGCTGGTCGGCCTGCGCTTTGTCAAGGCGACCGCCGCGCGGCGCGGCAGCGGTGAGCAGCGCCAGATCACCCTGACCTTTCGTGCAAGGGTCGAGGACAGCTAGGCCGCGCCCGGCGGCACAACAATTGCAACGATGAACGGAGGGATCGCCATGGTGGCCCAGAACGGCAAGGACCTTTTGGTCAAGATTGACATGACGGGAGGCGGCTCTTTCGAGACCGCCGCAGGGCTGCGCGCCACCCGTATCAGCTTCAACGCCGAAAGCGTCGATGTGACGAGCCTCGAAAGCCAGGGCGGCTGGCGCGAGCTTTTGTCCGGGGCGGGCGTGAAATCCGCCGCCATCTCAGGCTCTGGCGTGTTCAAGGATGCAGCCACCGACGAACGCGCCCGCCAGATCTTCTTTGACGGGGAGACGCCCGATTTTCAGGTCATCATCCCCGGCTTTGGCACCGTCGAAGGGCCGTTCCAGATCACCTCGATCGAATACGCCGGTTCCTACAACGGTGAGGCGACCTATGAGCTTGCCCTCTCCTCTGCCGGGGCGCTGACCTTTTCGGCGCTGATCTGATGGTGAACCCCTGGGCGGGCGAGGTGGCCCTTGTCATCGACGGCCGGATCCACCCCTGCAAGCTGACGCTGGGGGCGCTGGCCGAGCTTGAGGCCGCGCTGGGCGAGGACAGTCTGGTCGATCTGGTCGCCCGGTTTGAAGAGGGGGCCTTTTCGTCCCGCGATGTCATGGCCTTGATCGTGGCGGGGCTGCGCGGCGGTGGCTGGCAGGGGACCGCCGCCGACCTCGTGTCGGCCGAGATCGCGGGCGGGCCGGTCGGGGCCGCGCGGGCCGCCGCCGAAATGCTGGCCCGCGCCTTTGCCGTGTCGCCATGACCGTGGGGCTGGACTGGTCTGCGATGCTGCGGGCGGGCCTGCGCGATCTGCGCCTGCGCCCGACCGAGTTCTGGGCGCTCTGCCCGGTTGAGCTGATGCTGATGCTTGGCCTTGACGGAGGTCCCGCGCCGATGGCCCGCACCCGCCTTGAGGAACTGGCACGCAGCTTTCCCGATACCACCGCGCCGCTACGCCAAAACAGCCAGACAGGAGAGACTCCATGACCGATTTCGACGGGCTGGACCGCTTTGCCGAGGACATGACCGGGCTGGAACAAAGCCTGTCGGATGTGACCGGCATGACAGCCGCCTTTTCCGCCACCCTGGCCAGCACCCGCGCGGCCATGGGCGAGACGAACCGCGAAATGGCCAACCTTGAACGGGGGTTTTCAACTGGCCTGCGCCGGGCTTTTGACGGGGTGATCCTCGATGGCAAGTCTCTGTCGGATGCGCTGGGCATGGTGGCCCGGTCGATGATCGACACCGCCTATGCCGCTGCCCTGCGTCCGGTCACCGACCATCTTGGCGGGCTCTTGTCCGACGGCTTTGCCAATGCGGTGACGGCCATGACACCCTTTGCCAAAGGGGCCCCCTTTGCCCAGGGCCGGGTGATGCCCTTTGCCAAGGGCGGCGTCCTGTCCGGACCGGTCGCCTTTCCCATGCGGGGCGGCACCGGCCTGATGGGCGAGGCGGGGCCAGAGGCGGTCATGCCGCTGACACGGGGGGCTGACGGGCGTCTTGGGGTGCGTGCCCAAGGCGGCGGGTCGGTCCATGTGACCATGCATGTCACCTCGCCGGATGTGGCGGGGTTCCAGCGCAGCCAGGGCCAGATCGCGGCGCAGATGTCGCGCCTGATCGGGCGCGGCCAGCGCAATCGCTAGGAGAGGCACATGAGCTTTCACGAAATCCGTTTTCCCGCCAGCCTCAGCTTTGGGTCCATCGGCGGGCCAGAGCGTCGGACCGAGATCGTCACGCTGGCCAATGGTTTTGAAGAGCGCAACACCCCCTGGGCCAACTCGCGCCGTCGCTATGACGCGGGGCTTGGCCTGCGCAGTCTGGATGATGTCGAGACGCTGATCGCGTTCTTCGAGGCCCGGCAAGGCCAGCTTTATGCCTTTCGCTGGAAGGACTGGGCGGATTTCAAATCCGCCCGCCCGTCGCGCGAAGTCACACCGCTGGATCAGCTGATCGGGCAGGGGGACGAGGTCACGACCGCCTTTCCGCTGACCCGGAGCTATGCCTCTGGCGATCAGACCTATACCCGGCCAATCACCAAGCCGGTGGCAGGCACTGTGCGGGTGGCCGTGGGGGGCGACAGCCTGCAGGACGGGATCGACTACACGGTCGATACCACGACCGGGGTCGTCACCTTTGCCGCCGCCCCGGATATGGGGGCGGAAATCCGGGCAGGCTATGAATTCGACGTGCCGGTCCGGTTTGACATCGACCGCATCCAGACCTCGGTCGCCTCGTTTCGGGCGGGCGACGTTCCGGCGGTGCCGATTGTCGAGGTGCGGATATGACCGCGCTTCTTGACCATCTGGCCACCGGGCTGACCACCGTCTGCCGCTGCTGGGCGATCCTGCGGCGCGACGGGCGCGTGCTGGGCTTTACCGACCATGACCTTGGGCTGGCCTTTGACGGCATCACCTTTCAGGCCAACGCCGGGATGACGGCCAGCGCCCTTGTGCAAGGAACCGGCCTTGCGGTGGACAATACCGAGGCGCTCGGTGCCCTCAGCGCTGCGGCGATCACCGAGGCTGATATTGCCGCGGGTCGCTACGACGGGGCAGAGGTGCGGGCTTGGCTGGTCAACTGGCGCGATGTGGCTCAGCGGATGGAGCAGTTTCGCGGCACCATCGGCGAGGTGCGGCGGGGCGCGGGCGCCTTTCAGGCCGACCTGCGCGGGCTGACAGAGGCGCTCAACCAGCCGCAGGGTCGGGTCTATCAGCGCCAGTGCGGCGCGGTTCTGGGGGACGCGGCCTGCCGGTTCGACCTTGAGGCTGTCGGCTATGCCCAGACCCGCGCGGCCGAGGTGGTTGAGCGGGACCAGACCTTTGGTTTTGTAGGTTTCGACGGGGTCGAGGCCCGCTGGTTCGAAAGGGGCCGTCTGGGCGTGCTGACAGGAGCGGCAGAGGGGCTTGTGGGGGTGATCAAGCATGACCAGTTCCGCGCAAGCGGCCAGCGCGTGCTTGAGCTTTGGGACGCCCTTGGCGCCACAGTGGCGTCCGGTGACATGCTGCGGATTGAGCCTGGCTGTGACAAGCGGGCCGAAACTTGCCGCTTCAAATTAAACAATTTCAATAACTTTCGGGGCTTTCCTCATGTTCCGGACGAAGACTGGCTGGTCAGCGTGCCGCGCGGCCAAGGGGCCGACAACGGGGGGAGCCTTCAGGGATGACCGCCGATGTCGTTGCCACCGCAAGGGGCTGGATCGGGACGCCGTACTTGCATCAGGCCTCTTGCCGGGGGGCCGGGTGCGACTGCCTTGGCCTGATCCGGGGCGTCTGGCGCGAGCTGGCCGGGGCCGAGCCTGAGGTCACGCCCGCCTATACACAGGACTGGTCCGAGCCTCAGGGTGACGAGGCGCTATGGCGCGCCGCCCTGCGCCACCTGCGCCAAAGGGGTCCGGGCGACGACGCGCCCGGCGACCTCCTTCTGTTCCGCATGCGCAGCGGTGCCGTGGCCAAGCACCTTGGCATCGCCGCAAGGGTCGGACCGGCACCTACCTTTATCCACGCCTATTCCGGCCACGGGGTTGTCGAAAGCGCCCTGACCCCTCCCTGGCGGCGGCGCATCGTGGCCCGCTTTGCCCTTCCTGAAAGGATCGCCTGACCATGGCCACCATCGTCCTGTCCGCCGCCGGAATGGCGCTAGGCTCCAGCATCGGGGGGTCTTTCCTTGGCCTGTCGTCCGCCGTCATCGGCCGGGCTGTCGGTGCGGTGGCGGGCCGGATGATCGACGAACGCCTGCTGGGGGCAGGCAGCGCACCCGTTGAGACGGGTAAGGTTGACCGCTTTCGCCTGACCGGCGCGAGCGAAGGGGCGCCGGTCAGCCAGGTTTATGGCCGGATGCGGACGGCCGGCCAGGTGATCTGGGCGTCGCAGTTCCTTGAACAGTCCAGTACCGGTGGCGGCGGCAAAGGCACCTCCAGCGCGGGGGCGGTGACCGAATATGCCTATTCCGTCAGCATGGCCATTGCCCTGTGCGCGGGCCCCATCACGCGGGTAGGCCGGATCTGGGCCGACGGGGTCGAAGTGGCCACGGACCAGCTCAACATGCGGGTCTATGACGGGACCGAGGATCAGCAGCCCGACCCCAAGATGGAAGCCGTGGAAGGGGCGGACGCCGTGCCCGCCTATCGCGGCATGGCCTATGTCGTCTTCGAGGATCTGCCCCTCGGCCCCTATGGCAACCGGGTGCCGCAGTTTTCGTTCGAGGTGTTTCGCCCCGCGCCCCGGCGCCGGCCCGAAGAGGCCGAGGATCTGGCCCACCTCATTCGCGCTGTGGCAATGATCCCCGGCACTGGCGAATATGCGCTGGCCACCAGCCCGGTCTACCTGAGCGGCAGCTACGGTGAGCAGACCCCCGTCAACCTGAACTCACCCAGCGGCAAGACCGACTTTGCCACCTCGCTTCAGGCGCTGACCGAAGAGCTGCCGCAATGCGCCTCGGTCAGTCTGGTGGTGTCGTGGTTCGGGGATGATCTGCGCTGCGGCAGCTGCACGATCCGCCCCAAGGTCGAACAGGCGGTGCAAGAGGCCGAGGCAATGCCCTGGCAGGTCTCGGGCCTCAACCGCAGCACGGCGCAACTGGTGCCGCGCATAGACGACCGCCCCGTCTACGGCGGCACCCCCTCCGACCGGTCAGTGATCGAGGCGATCGAAGCGATGCATGCGGCGGGACAAGAGGTTGTCTACTACCCCTTTATCCTGATGGACCAACTGGCCGATAACAGCCTGACAGACCCATGGACCGGCCTTGTCGGCCAGCCGCCCTTGCCTTGGCGGGGCCGGATCACCGGGTCACTTGCACCGGGGCTGGCGGGCACCCCCGACCGGACAGCAGGGGCCGAGGCCGAGGTGGCCGCCTTCTTTGGCACCGCCCAGCCGGGCGACTTTGCCCCTACGGCCCAAGGGATCACCTACACCGGTCCCGATGAATGGTCGCTGCGCCGATTTATCCTGCATCAGGCCCATCTTTGCGCCGCCGCCGGGGGTGTTTCGGCCTTTTGCATCAGCTCTGAAATGCGGAGCCTGACCCAGATCCGGGGCGTGGGCGACAGCTTTCCCGCCGTGGCGGCCCTGCGGGCGCTGGCCGCCGATGTCCGCACCATTCTGGGGCCAGAGTGCAAGATTGGGTATGCTGCCGACTGGTCCGAATATCACGGCTACCAACCGCAAGGGACGGCGGATAAATACTTTCACCTCGATCCCCTGTGGGCCGATCCGCAGATCGATTTCATCGGCATCGACAACTACATGCCGCTAAGCGACTGGCGCGATGGTGACGACCATCTCGATGCCGGGTTCGGGTCGATCTACAACCTTGACTACCTGACCGGCAATGTCGCAGGCGGCGAGGGGTTCGACTGGTACTACCATTCGCCCGAAGCGCTGGAGGCGCAGATCCGCACACACATCACCGATGGCGATGGAGAGCCCTGGGTCTGGCGCTACAAGGACCTCAAGGGCTGGTGGTCCAACCCCCATCACGACCGGATCGGGGGGCAACGGCAGGCCACGCCGACGGATTGGGAACCGGGCAGCAAGCCGATCTGGTTCACCGAAATCGGCTGTGCAGCCATCGACAAGGGCACGAACGAGCCAAACAAGTTCCTTGATCCCAAGTCATCGGAAAGCTTTTTGCCACGTCAATCCAACGGGATGCGCGACGATCTTATACAGATGCAATACCTGCGGGCGATCCATCGCCGCTTTGCCGACCCGGTCGCCAACCCCGCTTCGGACCTCTATGTCGGGCGGATGGTGGACATGGCGCAAGCCCATGTCCGGGCCTGGGACGGTCGCCCTTTTCCGGCCTTTCCGGCCCGCTCTGACGTCTGGTCCGATGGCGGCAACTACGCAAGGGGCCACTGGCTGAACGGTCGTAGCACCGCGCGGTCGCTGGCCTCGGTCGTGGCCGAGATTTGTGCCCGCGCCGGGGTGCAAGCGATCGACACGACAGAGCTTTATGGCCTTGTCCGCGGCTACCGCGTGGACGAGACCGGGACGGCGCGGGCGGCCCTTCAGGTCCTGATGCTGGCATACGGCTTTGACGCGGTCGAACGGGACGGCCTTTTGGTCTTTCGCACCCGCGACGGCAAGGCGGACGGGGTGGTCGAGGCAGGGCAGCTGGCCTTTGACCCGGGGGCCGAGGCGGTGATCGAACGGCTGCGCGCCCCAGCGGCCGAGGTGGCGGGGACAGTCCGGGTCGGTTTTGTCGATGCGGAGGCAGACTATGATCTGCGCAGCGCCGAGGCGGTCTTTCCCGACGATGCGCTGGCCTCTGTCACGGCCAATGAACTGCCGCTGGCGCTTTTGGGCAGCGAAGGGCGGCGGATTGCAGAGCGTTGGCTGGCCGAGGCGCGGGTGGCCCGCGACACGGCCCGCTTTGCCCTGCCGCCGTCGGCCAAGGGCTATGGCGCGGGCGATGTGGTGCGGATCGGGTCAGATGGTACACAGGCCCTCTGGCGCATCGACCGTCTGGACAGCGCCAGCTTCCAGGCGATTGAGGCCGTGCGGGTTGAGCCTGAGACCTACCGCCCCCACGAAACCGCCGACGACACACCTGGACTGAAGTCCTTTGTCCCACCCGTACCGGTCGAGGCGGTGTTTCTCGACCTGCCCCTGTTGACCGGGGACGAAGACTCGGTCGCTCCCCATGTGGCGATGACCGGACGACCCTGGCCGGGGTCTGTGGCGCTATACTCCGCGCCGCAGGACGAAGGATATACCCTCAACACCCTGTTCCCTGTGGCGGCAACGGTGGGGACCACCCTCACGCCGATGTTCCGTGCGCCTGCCGGGGTATGGGACCGGGGGCCTGCGCTGCGTGTGCAACTGGTGCGCGGGGGCCTGACGGCGGCGACAGAGGCGCAGGTTCTGGCGGGCCTGAACATGGCCGCCATCGGGGACGGCCAAAGCGATCTGTGGGAGGTGTTCCAGTTTGCCGGGGCCAGCCTTGTCGGGCCGGACACCTGGGACCTGTCGTTGCGGCTGCGCGGGCAGGCGGGCAGCGACGGGGTGATGCCGGCAGACTGGCCGGCGGGCAGCCGGTTCGTGCTGTTGGACGGGGCGGCGACGCAAATCGCCCTGTCGTCATCGGCGCGTGAGGCGGACCAGCACTACCGCTTTGGGCCGGCGCAGCGGCCCTTGGACGACGCGACCTACCGCTACACCAGCCGGACCTTTTCCGGCATCGGACTGCGGCCCTATTCGGTCTGTCACCTGACGGCACAAAGGGCGGCGAACGGCGACCTGGCGCTGCACTGGATCCGCCGTACCCGGATCGATGGTGACAGCTGGACCCCGGCTGAAGTCGCCCTTGGCGAAGCGGTCGAACGTTACCTCGTCGAGGTCTGGCAAGGCGGGACGCTGCTGCGCAGTGCCGAGGTGGGCAGCCCCCAATGGATCTATCCGACCGGGATGCAGACCAGCGATGCCCCGGGGGGTGACGTTACGGTCAAGGTCGCGCAACTGTCGGACCGCTATGGCCCCGGACCGGCCAAGGACCTGACGTTGGCTCTGGCGACATGAGGCAAGTCCTGCCGACTGATCTGGATCGATGTGCCCGGGCGCTGATGGCCAGTCCCGAGCCTCTGCGCCCTGATCTGGCGGCCCGGATCATCGCACGGGCCGATCTGGCGGACCGGTATCGCAAACGGCTGGGCCGGGCACTTGCCGGTGCGGGTGATGGGACCCTGTCATCGGCAACGCAAGACCTGTCGATCGCGGCCCGGCCGGGGCGTTGTAGCGCGTTGTACTGCGACTGCCTCGCCCTTGTCCTTGCGGCCCTTGCGGACTGGCGCCAAAGCCAAAGAACCCATCGAAACCGGTGATCCCTGTCATCACGCCTTTATTCTTTCCGACCATAGCCTATCTGGGTTAGAGTGGATCGCAAATCGAAAGGCAGTCTCATGGCACAGCGCAAGACGCAGATCGCTGAAATCGACCCCAGCTGGTCCCGCATCAGAAGCGAGGCCGAAGACGCGATCAAGGCAGAGCCCTTGATGGGCGGGCTGATCCATTCAGGCGTTCTGCACCACAGGTCGCTGGAACGGGCGCTGGCCTACCGCATCTCTCTCAAGCTGGCTTCGGGCGAAATGTCCGAGCAGATCCTGCGCGAAATCGCCGACGCGGCCTATGAGGACGACCCTGAACTGGGCGCCGCCGCCCGGGCCGACCTGGCGGCGGTCTTTGAACGTGACCCGGCCTGCCATCGGCTGTTGCAGCCGCTTTTGTACTTCAAGGGCTATCAGGCCGTTCAGGCCTACCGGATCGGCCACTATCTGTGGCTGAGAGGGCGGATTGATCTGGCCCATTTCATCCAGATGCGGGTGAGCGAGGTGTTCGGCGTCGACATCCACCCGGCGGCCCGGATCGGACGCGGGCTGATGATCGACCATGCGCATTCCATCGTGATCGGCGAAACCGCTGTGGTGGGGGACAATGTCTCCATGCTGCATTCGGTGACGCTGGGCGGGACCGGCAAGGAAGAGGAAGACCGCCATCCCAAGATCGGCAACGGCGTGCTGATCGGGGCAGGGGCGAAGGTTCTGGGCAACATCAAGGTTGGCAATTGCTCGCGCATTGCCGCGGGATCGGTGGTTCTGGAAGAGGTGCCCGCCTGCAAGACCGTCGCCGGTGTGCCTGCCCGGATCGTGGGCGAGGCGGGTTGCGCCCAGCCGTCGGTTCTGATGGACCAGATCCTGCACGAGTAAAGTGGGTCTGGACCCACCTTACGATATGCCAGACGTGACAAAGGCGGGGTTTCCCCCGCCTTTTTTGTGGTCATTGCGTAAGGTGGGTCCAGACCCACCTTACCTGGATCAGGCCAGCATCATCATCGGGTTCTCGAGGTTGGTCTTGATCGCCTCAAGCAGTTGCGCCCCAAGTGCGCCGTCGATGACCCGGTGGTCGACTGACAGGGTGACAGACATCACCGTCGCCACAGCCAGTTCGCCATCTGCACCCACCACCGGCTTCTTGACCCCGGCACCAACCGCAAGGATCGCCCCATGCGGCGGGTTGATCACGGCGTCAAAGTTGTCGATGCCAAACATCCCCAGGTTCGAGATGGCAAAGCTGCCCCCCTGATACTCGTTCGGCGCCAGCTTGCGGTCGCGGGCGCGGGCGGCAAGGTCCTTCATCTCGGCCGACAAGGTCGAGAGGGTCTTGGCGTCGGCATCCTTGAGGACGGGGGTAAAGAGCCCGCCTTCTATCGCCACGGCCACAGCAACATCCGAAGGCTTCAGCTTCAGGATCCGGTCACCTGCCCAGACGGCATTGGCATCGGGCACCGCTTGCAACGCCAGCGCACAGGCCTTGATGATAAAGTCGTTGACCGACAATTTCACGCCACGCACTTCGAGCTGCTTGTTCAGCTGACCCCGGAACTTGAGCAGGGCATCAAGCTGGATGTCCCGGCGCAGGTAGAAATGCGGGATGGTCTGCTTGGCCTCGGTCAGGCGGGCGGCGATGGTCTTGCGCATGCCGTTGAGGGTGACTTCCTGATAGTCCCGACTTTCGTACATCTTGATGACCGCATCGGTGGATGGGCCGGTCGCCATCGCCGCAGGGGCGGCAGCCGGTTTTGCGGGCGCAGAGGCAGACGCAGAGGCAGACGCAGCGGCAGGGGCAGCGGCGCTTTGCGGCTTGGCCACCTCAATATCGGCTTTCACGATCCGGCCATGCGGACCAGAGCCTGCGACGCCTGCCAGATCAATGCCCTTCTCGGCAGCGATCCGCCGGGCGAGGGGGGAGGCGAAGACGCGGCTTCCGTCAGCGGCGGCCGGTGCAGCGGGTGCTGCGGCAGGTGCCGCCGGTGCTGCTGCGGCAGGTGCGGGGGCGGCTTCTGCCTTGGCCTCTGGCTTGGCTTCAGCTGCGGCCGCAGGGGCCGCGCCCATGTCAGAGGCGCTTTCACCCTCTTCCAGGAGCACCGCAATGGGGGTGTTCACTTTCACCCCTTCGGTCCCTTCGGCCACAAGGATCTTGCCGACAACGCCTTCGTCGACGGCCTCGAACTCCATGGTCGCCTTGTCCGTCTCGATCTCGGCCAGCAGGTCGCCGGAGGACACTTTGTCGCCCTCCTTGACCAGCCATTTGGCCAGCGTGCCTTCCTCCATCGTCGGAGACAGCGCGGGCATCAGGATTTCTGTTGGCATCGCGTCAAACTCCTTAGCGGTAGGTCACTTTTTTCACGGCCTCGACCACTTCATCAGAGGTCAAAAGCGCGTGCTTTTCCAGATTGGCGGCGTAGGGCATCGGAACGTCCTTGCCTGTGCAGTTGATAACAGGGGCGTCCAGATAATCGAAGGCCTCTTGCATGATTACCGAAGAAATGTAGCCGCCGACCGACCCCTGGGGCCAGCCTTCTTCCACGGTGACACAGCGGTTGGTCTTGCGCACGCTTTCCAGAATGCTTGCCGTGTCCATCGGGCGCAGGGTGCGCAGGTCGATGACCTCGGCGTCGATCCCGTCGGCAGCCAGCTTTTCAGCGGCCTCGAGCGCATAGGTCATGCCGATGCCAAAGGACACGATGGTGACGTCCGATCCTTCGCGGGCGATACGAGCCTTGCCGAAGGGAACGGTAAAGTCGTCCATGACCGGCACGTCAAAGCTGCGGCCATACAGGATTTCGTTCTCGAGGAAGATGACCGGGTTCGGGTCGCGGATCGCGGTCTTGAGCAGGCCTTTGGCATCCGAGGCCGTGTAGGGCATCACCACCTTGAGGCCGGGGATCTGCATGTACCAGGCGGCATAGTCCTGGCTGTGCTGGGCACCTACTCGGGCAGCGGCGCCATTGGGCCCACGGAACACCATCGGTGCCCCCATCTGACCGCCGGACATATAAAGCGTCTTGGCGGCAGAGTTTATAATGTGATCAATGGCTTGCATCGAGAAGTTAAACGTCATGAACTCCACGATCGGGCGCAGGCCACCGAAGGACGCGCCTACGGCGATCCCGGCAAAACCATGTTCGGTGATCGGTGTGTCGATCACCCGCTTGGCCCCGAATTCGTCGAGCAGGCCTTGGCTGATCTTGTAGGCGCCCTGATATTCGGCCACCTCTTCGCCCATCAGGTAGACCGTGTCGTCGCGGCGCATCTCTTCGGCCATGGCGTCGCGCAGCGCTTCGCGGACGGTTTGGGTCTTGGTCTCGGTGCCTTCGGGCCAGTCGGGCGACTTGTCGGCCTTTGGCGCGGCGGGGGTCTTGGCCGCGGCCGGCGCTGGTGCCGGCTCAGCCTTGGCCTCAGCCTCGGCCGGAGCGGGGGCCGCCGCAGGGGCGGCAGCGGCGGGCGCGGCAGAGGCGTCTTCGCCTTCGTGCAGCAGCACAGCGATGGGGGTGTTGACCTTGACGCCTTCGGTTCCGGCGGCGATCAGGATCTTGCCCATCGTACCTTCATCGACGGCCTCGAACTCCATCGTGGCCTTGTCGGTTTCGATCTCGGCCAGGATGTCACCGGCGGCGACGGTGTCACCTTCCTTGACGAGCCATTTTGCCAAAGTGCCTTCTTCCATCGTGGGCGAAAGCGCGGGCATGAGAATTTCAGTTGCCATCGATCAAGCCTCCTGCGGAACTTCGTTTGCGTAAATGTCTGTCCAAAGCTCTTGCAATGCGGGCTCCGGGCTTTCCTTGGAGAACTCAGCCGCCTCGTTGACGATTTCCTTGATCTCCTTGTCGATGGCCTTGAGGTCATCCTCGGTGGCATGCGCGCCGGTCAGCAGGATCTGGCGCACCTGTTCGATGGGGTCCCGCTCATCGCGCATCTTCTGGACCTCTTCGCGGGTCCGGTATTTGGCCGGGTCCGACATGGAGTGGCCACGATAGCGATAGGTCTTTACCTCAAGGATATAGGGGCCTTTGCCGGCGCGGCAGTGGGCGACGGCCCGTTCCCCGGCTTCCTTGACGGCCAGAACGCTCATCCCGTCGACTTCTTCGCCCGGAATGCCGTAGGCGGCGCCACGCTCCCACAGGGTCTTGGACTTGGTCGAGCGTTTGACGCTTGTTCCCATGGCATACTGGTTGTTCTCGATCACGAAGACGACGGGCAGGTCCCAAAGCTCGGCCATGTTGTAGGTCTCATAGACCTGGCCCTGGTTGGCGGCGCCATCTCCGAAATAGGCGAACGTCACGCGGCCGTTGCCAAGGTATTTGTCGGCAAAGGCAAGGCCCGCCCCGATCGGCACCTGGGCGGCGACGATGCCGTGGCCGCCGTAAAAGTGCTTTTCCTTGGAAAACATGTGCATGGAGCCGCCCTTGCCCTTGGAAAAGCCGCCCTCCCGGCCTGTCAGCTCGGCCATGATACCCTTGGGGTCCATGCCACAGGCCAGCATGTGCCCGTGATCGCGGTAGGATGTGACGCGCTTGTCGCCTTCCTCTGCGGCGGCCTCGAGGCCTACAACGACAGCTTCCTGTCCGATGTAGAGGTGGCAGAACCCGCCGATGAGGCCCATGCCGTAAAGCTGGCCCGCCTTTTCCTCGAACCGCCGGATCAACAGCATTTCGCGGTAGTGGCCCAGTAATTCCTCGGCTGAGACATTTGGCTTTGCAGCGGCTTTTCTTGTCGCCATCGGTCGCGGCTCCTCGATTGTGCAAGATAGTTTAGCTTTAAACCATCTTTACAGGAGTCGTCTGGGCAAGGGTAGGGGCTTTCTGACGCTGCGCCCTTCGCAGGGTGCATGGCCGGTCTGCATCCGGGGCTGGCAGCAGGGGCTAGCGGATAACGATCTCGTCGGTGCGGATCATGCCCAGCACGTCGCGGGCCTGTTCGTCCAGCAGATCGAGGTCAAGGTAGTCGTCCGACAACCGCCGTGTCAGGTTTTCCATCCGGTCAACCTGAGCTGTCAGCGTGGCAAGCTCTTGTCGCAATTGCCGGGCCTCGCCCTCAACCTCGGCGCGGCGGAATACGCCGTAATTGCCCTGAAGGGCCGCAAAGGTGAAATAGAGCGCCAGCAATAGCATCGTGACAAGAAAAAGCACGGAGCCAAGGGCTGGGCGACTGCGTCGGGTCATGGGTCTGCCTCATGGATCGCCTCTAATCGGGCGGTTTGAAGCAGAATCGCACATCTGATTCGGTTTGTGAATCCCGAAAGTGCTAATTTAACGTAAACTCTCGAACGAGGCCTCGGTTTCAAAGGTCCCCTCGATGGTCTTGCAGTCGGCACGGTCAGGCGTCGCTGTCTGGCTTTCGGCCCGGCATAGGGTGGCTGAAAAGTTGCCCGAGATCTGGCCAAACACGCTGAACTCGTCGGTCGGTGGCGAGATCGCCGTCATCTCAAGCTTTGCGTCCGCCCCGCCGACGTAGCGCGGCGCGTCGTAGCCCGGCACATCGATAACGGCGATCTCGATCACCTTGGCCGGACCGGGGACGGGGCCTGCGGGCAGTTCTGCCTCAATGCGCAATCGACCGTAGTTCTCGCGAAAGTCCTGTCCGGGCAGATGGCCGCCCAGATACAGGCTAACCGTGCCATCATATCGCGACAGGTTGGCAGAAGGGTCTATCGCGCCAAGTGAGAAATCCAGCGTCTGCCACAGGACCGGAACGCCGTCATAGGTGGCGGGGATCGCGCCGATGATGGGCAGGGGACGTTCGGGTTCGCCAACCAACGCGACAAATTCCAGCTCCGGGAGCGTGTCGTCGGTGGTGTCGGTCGCGCCTTCGCAGGAGGCCAGTAGCAAAACGGCCGCGCTGCTGAGACAAAGCAGGGCGGCCGGTCTGGGTGTGATATGGTGCCTCATGGTCATGCCTCGCCCGCTCCAGAACGCGTGCAGCATGTAAGACGGCATCGGTTCGGGCAAGCCCTGTCAGGGGCTGGCCCGATGGCGCGGCGTCAGGCCTTGCCCTTGTAGATGTCGACGAGCTTGCCCAGCATATCGAGGGCGTCGGACCGCGACCGCTGGAACGAGTTGCGCCCGATGATCGACCCGTTGCCGCCACCGTCGCGGATCGCGCGGGCGTCGTCATAGACCGCGTCGGCCCCTTTGGCCGCCCCGCCCGAGAACACGATGATGCGGCGACCGTCGAACACGGATTGCACGCAGTGGCGGACGCGTGCTGCCTGGGTCGAAATGTCAATGCCCTGCGCCTCGTAGACCTTCTTGGCCTCGGGCAGCATCAGGTGGTCGGTGCCCAGCTTGATCTTGATGATATGGGCCCCCAGCAGGGCTGCCATATGGGCGGCATAGGCCGCCACATCGATGGCGGTTTCGCCGTCCTTGGTCACACCTTCGCCGCGCGGGTAGGACCAGATCACGGTGGCAATCCCCTTGGAGGCCGCCTCGCGGCGCATCTCCTTGATCTCTTCCATCATGTCGATGGCCATGTCGGAACCAGGATAGATCGTAAAGCCGATCGCCGCACAGCCAAACCGCAGGGCATCGTCGACGCTGGCGGTCAGGGCTTGGTTCTTGCCAGCCGTGTCCGACATCAGCGAGTTGGCCGAATTGACCTTGAGGATCGTAGGGATCTGGCCTGCGAACGTATCGGCACCAGCCTCGAGCGGCCCAAGGGGGGCTGCGTAGGCGCTGAGGCCCGCGTCGATGGCAAGCTGGTAGTGGTAATGGGGGTCGTAGCCTGACGGGTTCGGTGCAAAGGACCGGGCTGGTCCGTGTTCGAACCCTTGATCGACGGGCAGGATGATCAGCTTGCCCGTGCCGCCCAGTTTGCCTTCCATCAGGATACGGGCCAGATTGCCCTTAACACCCGGGTTTTCACCCTCGTAGTTGCTCAGTATCTTCTGGACGGCTCTGGTCGTCTTCATCGTGGGCTTCCCTTGCAAAAGTGCATGTTGCGCAGGGAATAGGACGGGCCGGGGGGCGGTTGCAATTCTGTTAGCGCAACCGCCTTTGCTATTTTTTGGGGCTAGCCGAGGGCAGCGACACCGGGCAGGACCTTGCCCTCCATCCATTCCAGGAAGGCACCGCCTGCGGTGGAAACATAGGAAAAGTCGTCCGCCACTCCGGCTTGGTTCAGCGCGGCCACCGTATCCCCGCCACCGGCAACCGAGATGAGCTGTCCGGCCTGCGTCAGCCGGGCGGCCTCTTTCGCGGCGGCAACTGTGGCAGCGTCGAAGGGAGCGATTTCAAAGGCACCGAGCGGGCCGTTCCAGACAAGTGTCTTGGCGGCACCTAGGGCGGTGGCGATGCGGGCGACGCTGTCGGGACCGGCGTCCAAGATCATGGCATCGGCCGGGCAGGCGTCCGCGGGCACGACCTCATTGTCGGCGCCTGCCTTGAATTCGCGGGCGACCACGACATCGGTGGGCAGCAGGATGGTGCAGCCTGCGGCCTCGGCCTTTGCCAGGATGTCGCGGGCGGTGTCGGCCAGATCATGCTCGCACAGCGACTTGCCCACATCGATCCCTTGGGCGGCCAGAAACGTGTTGGCCATACCGCCGCCGATCACCAGCGTATCGACCTTGGTCACGAGGTTGGCCAACAGGTCCAGCTTGGTCGACACCTTGGCCCCTCCGACCACTGCCACCACAGGGCGCTCGGGTGCGCCAAGGGCCTTTTCCAGGGCCCCCAACTCTTCCGCCATCAGGCGACCGGCACAGGCGGGCAGCAGGCGGGCCAGCGCCTCGGTCGAGGCATGGGCGCGGTGGGCGGCCGAGAAGGCGTCGTTGCAATAGACATCGCCCAGCGAGGCAAGGCGGGCGGCAAAGGCGGGATCGTTCTTTTCCTCGCCCGGCGCGAAACGCAGGTTCTCGATCAGCAGGATCTCGCCGGGGGCCATGGCGGCGACAGCATCGGCATATTTGCCATCGGCAAAGCGGACCGGCTGGCCCAGAGCAGCCTCAAGGGCGGGCAGGGTGACGGCCAGGCTCATCTCGGGGACAACCTGTCCCTTGGGGCGGCCAAAGTGGGCCATCAGGATCGGCTTGCCGCCCTTGGCCAGGATATCCTTGACCGTGGGGACAATGCGTTCGATGCGGGTGGCGTCGGTGACACGCCCGTCTTCGACGGGGACATTGATGTCCACCCTCACCAATACCCGCTTGCCGTCCAGATCCATGTCGTCGAGGGTCTTCCAGGTCATCGGTACTTCCTTGGTTTGCGATCTCACCACTTCGTGGCCTCAAGGGCGGCTCAGGTCAACCTCCGCTGCTTGGCATTCTGGCCCCCTGCGCCTAAGTTGCGCCGAAACTTGCACCAAGGAGCGCCAGATGGCCGAGATCAAAGACCCCGAGAACACAATCGTCATGACGCTGGCAGGCGGCGACGTCGTCATCGAACTGCTGGCCGACGTGGCCCCATTGCACACCGCACGCATGAAAGAGCTGGCCCGCGCCGGCGCCTATGACAACGTCTGCTTTCACCGGGTGATCGACGGCTTCATGGCCCAGACCGGCGATGTGGCCAATGGCAACATGGAAAAGGACTTCAACCTTCGCCGCGCCGGCACAGGCGGATCGGACCTGCCCGATCTTCCGGCCGAGTTTTCCAAGTTGCCGCATGACCGGGGCACTCTGGGTGCTGCCCGGTCCTCGAGCCCGAATTCGGCCAACTCGCAATTCTTCATCAACTTCAAGGACAACCATTTCCTCAATGGCCAGTACACCGTTTACGGGCGGGTCATTTCTGGGATGGAGCATGTCGACGCCATCACCAAGGGCGAGCCACCGGCCTCTCCCGACCGGATGATCAGCGTCAAGGTGGCCGCCGATGCGTAGGGCGAAGCGTAGTCCGATGCATAGCCTGGCACTTTTGGCGATCCTGGCGGCCGGTCCTGTCGCGGCCACGGGGATCGAGATCGATGTCCAGGGCGAGGCCAACGGGACCATCGTCATCGACCTGTTCGAGGATGTGGCCCCGGCCCATGTCGCCCAGATCACGGTGCTGGCCGCGGAAGGCGCCTATGACGGGGTGGTGTTCCACCGGGTGATCGAAGGTTTCATGGCCCAGACGGGCGATGTCGAATTCGGTCGCATGGGCGATGACATGCGGCGTGCGGGCATGGGCGGGTCTGCCCGCCCGGACCTTCCTGCCGAGTTTTCCGACATCAATTTTGCCCGCGGCGTCGTCGGCATGGCCCGGTCACAAGACCCGAACTCGGCCAATAGCCAGTTCTTTATCATGTTCGCCGAAGGGTCGTTCCTGAACGGCCAGTACACGGTCGTGGGCGAAGTCACCTCGGGTCTCGAGGTGCTGGACGCGATCAAGCGCGGCCAGGGCCAGAACGGCGCCGTGATCGGCCAGCCCGACATGATGGCCGCGGTCCGCGTGACGGACTGACACCACAATCTCCCCTCGCGGTCACAGATCCGCGAGGGGGCGTTGGTGGTATCCGATAGAGCGCCTACGGCGCATTCCTTTTGAGTTTGATCAGGGGCTCTGCCCCGCGCCTGCGGCGCCCCCCGGGATATTTGCGATCCGAAGATGGGTGATTGACTTCGCCTGACGGGCCGGTCAGTCGGTCGGGCATGCAGCGCAAAGACCACATAGATACATTTGGGGCGATCGCCCTGACCGGATTTTCCCTTCTGCTGGCCTTTAACCAGGTGGTCATCAAGGTGACGACCGGTGGCCTGCAACCGGTGTTCTTTGCCGGGCTGCGGTCGGCGGGGGCGGTGCTCTGCGTGCTGTTGTGGATGCGGTTGCGGGGCATTCCGCTGGATCTTGGGCCCCGGCCGGTGCGCATTGCGGGTCTTTTGGCGGGGATCGGGTTTTCGGTCGAGTTCATCTGCCTGTTTGTCGCCCTTGATCTGACGACCGTGGGGCGCAGCAGCGTGATCTTTTATTCCATGCCGGTCTGGATGGCGCTGGGGGCCCATGTCCTGATCCCGGGCGAGCGGTTGACCCGCCGCAAGGTTGCGGGCCTTGCCTTTGCCCTTGCCGGTGTTTCCGTTGCCTTGTTGAACCGGGGCGATGGGCAGGCGTCCCTTTTGGGGGATATGGCAGCCCTGGGGGCGGCGATGACCTGGGCTGCCGTGGGTCTGTTGGCCAAAGTCTCGCCCCTGCGTCTGGCCCGTCCGGAAATGCAGTTGATGTGGCAGGTGGCGATTTCGGCGCCGGTTCTTTTGTTATTGGCGCCCTTGTTCGGGGACCTGTTGCGCGATGTGCAACCGATCCACCTGTGGGGGCTGGCCTTCCAGATCGTGATCGTGGTGAGCGCGGGGTTCGTGTTCTGGCTGTGGCTGTTGTCTATCTACCCGTCGGGCGGTGTCGCCTCGTTCAGTTTCCTGGCCCCGGTCTTTGGCGTGGGGCTGGGATGGCTTTTGCTGGGCGAGGCTGTGGGTCCGGCGCTGATTCTGGCCCTGTGCCTTGTGGCGTTGGGCATCGTGTTGATAAACCGCCCTTCCCGGAGCTGATCGCGGCCCTAAAGATGGTCCGTCATCAAGGCGAGCCGGTGATCGATGGAAAAGCCTGCCCCTGACAAGAACCCGGTTTGCACCCCGTCCTGAGCCGGTATCCGTGCCTGAAGCGCCTTGACGTCTGCCTTGCGCAGCGAGACGGCGATGGCGTGCAACACCTCTGTCCCGATGCCCCGCCGCCGCACAGAGGGCCGGATGTAGAGGTCTTCGACCCAGGCCTCGCGTCCGCCCAGGTTCAGCGACCAGCCGAAGGTCAGGATGGCGTAGCCCAATGGCGCCCGCGTCGGACCGATCAGCCAGGCGGCGCCCAACTCCCCCCCCGACAAAAGCGGGTCGATGGCCCGCGTGGCCCGGGCCTGATCGGCATCGTCCCAGGCAGGTCCGCCGGCCTCGGTCGCGCGCCGTTCGACCAGCCCAAGCAGGATCGACAGTTGCTCTGGCCCCGCCAGGGTGATTGCGGTGCTCACAACCTGGCCAGTCGGTCTGTGAGAAGCCGGTAGAACCCTTCGGCGTCCAGATCGCCCATGAAGGTGGCATTGGGGGCCCGGTCAGTCACCCGCCACCAGTCGGCCACGGTCATCCCCAGGGTGAGGTCCGATCCGGTCTCGACCGCAACGTTGATATGGCGTCCGGTGAACAATTCAGGCTCGAGCAGGTAGGCGATCACGCAGGGGTCGTGCAGCGGCGCCCCTTCGGAGCCGTATTTGGCCATATCGAACCGCTCGAAGAAATCTGTCCAGGCCGCGACCATATCCCCGACCCTTGTCCCAAGGGCGCGGAAGGCGTCGATGCGGGGTTTCGTCGCCAGCGCCTTGTGGGTCACATCAAGCGGCATCACCGTCAGTTTCACGCCTGAGGCAAAGACCTGTGCGGCGGCCTCAGGATCGACGTAGATGTTGAATTCGGCCGCGGGGGTGATGTTGCCCACCTCAAAGTAGGCGCCGCCCATCAACACGATCTCTTGCACCTTGCCCACCACGTCGGGGGCGCGGGCAAAGGCGGTGGCGATATTTGTCAGCGGCCCAAGGGGGCAGAGGGTGACTGTGCCCGAAGCCTCGGCCCGCAGGGTGTCGATGATGAAGTCCACGCCATGCCGGTCCTGCAAAGCCATGGTCGGATCTTCCATCGGCGGGCCGTCAAGGCCGGTCGTGCCGTGTACATGTTCAGCCGTCACCAGTTTGCGCAAAAGGGGAGCATCGCAGCCGGCAAAGACCGGGATGTCGGGCCTGCCGGCGAGTTCGCAGACAATGCGGGCGTTGCGTTCCGTCAGGGGCAGGGGGACGTTGCCGGCGACGGCCGTCACCCCCAGCACCTCAAGCGCGTCGGGCGCCCCAAGGGCGAGCAGGATCGCGACCGCGTCGTCCTGGCCGGGGTCGGTGTCGATGATGATTTTGCGCCGGGTCATGACAAACCTTTGTTGAGAGCCGTGTCGAAGTGGCCGGGTTGCCCGGCCACGACAGCAGACCAGCTATTGACCGCCGGTTCCATAGGGTGCGTCAGCTTTCGCTGACGGACCCGCGCGACAGGGCGGCCACACCGGTCCGGGCCACTTCTTCCAGGCCAAGGGGGCGCATCAGTTCGGCAAAGGCATCGATCTTTTCGGGGGTCCCGGTGATCTCGAACACAAAGCTCTTGAGCGTGGTGTCGACCACATTGGCCCGAAAGATGTCGGCCAGACGCAGCGCCTCGACCCGCTTTTCGCCTTCGCCTGCGACCTTGAAGAGGCCCAGTTCCCGCTCAACAGCCGCGCCTTCGACGGTGAGGTCGTGCACCTCGTGGACGGGGATGATCCGCCCCAGCTGGGCGCGGATCTGTTCGATGATATGGGCGGTGCCGGACGTGACGATCGTGATGCGCGAGGAATGCCCCTTGTGGTCGATCTCGGCCACGGTGAGGCTTTCGATGTTGTAGCCCCGGCCCGAGAACAGGCCGATGACGCGGGCCAGCACGCCCGGCTCGTTCTCGACCACTACAGCGAGGGTGTGACGCTCGATCACTTCGGCATTGGGGTCGCGCAGGTTGTAGGCGGAGTGGCTCGAGGAGCCTTTCTTGATCTTGAGCGGGGACATGTATTTGCCTCGGGTCTGGGGTCAGAGTTAAACGTTTGGTTCAGGGGTCGGGGCTGCCCGGCGCATCACAACGCTCAGGCAAAGGACGAGGGCGGCCAGGGCGACGGGGACCACGAGTATCCGGGCGGACACCTCGCTGGTGCCGCCGACCAGCCGGCCGATGCCGACCGGGGCCGCCCCCAGCCAGAGCAGGACCAGAAGGCCAAGGTCCGGCAGTTGCGGCCTGAGCGCGCCCGCCCGGAACAGGAACAGGGCGGCGACAGCCAGGAAGACCGCGTCATAGTACCAGAAATAGGGCAGGGCGAGCGGGATCGCGCAGAACAGGGCGGCCGCCTTGAGGTCATCGCTGATCCGCGCCCGCCAGACGCTCAGGACAAAGAGGGCGCAAAGCGCCGTCATTGCCCATTGCACGGCCATTGCCGACCCAAGTGGCACGCCGAACCCGGCCAGCAGCGAGAAGGGACTGGACAGCAGGGTGATATTGGCGGCTTGTCCAAAGACCAGATCGGCCTGCAGGCCAGCCGCCTCGATCATCGTGCTCCAATAGGCGGGGCCGTAGACAAGGGTTGGCAGGCCGGCCAACAGGACTGTTGTCGCGCATGCGGCCAGGATTGTCCGCCATGCGCCAATGCCAAGCAGGGCAAAGGGGATCAGAAGCCCGGCCTGCGGTTTGATCGTCAACAGTCCGATCAGCACCCCGGCCAGCACCGCCCGGTCGGACCGGAGGGCCGCGAGGGCTGCCAGAAGCCCTGCGACCCAAAGCAGGGTGTTCTGCCCAAGCAGTAGCGCGGGCAGACAGGCGGGGGCAAGGCCAAAGCCCAGCCAGACGGGCAGGACGCCCGCCGTAAAGGGCCGAATGGCGAGGGCAAAAGCCAGGACGGACAGCAACGTAAACACCACCCAGGCCATGGAGAAGGACATGAGCCCCAGGGGCGTCACGGCCATCAGCATGGCGGGCGGATACAGCCAGGGCAGATAGTGGTCCGCCGCCAGCCCGGCCGTACCGGCCAGTTGGGTCATGTCAAAGCTTGCCAGCGGGGTGCCTTCGACGGCAAGGCGACCGGCCCCCCAGAACACCCGAAAGTCGATCATGTTGGGAATCACGCCGTCTCGGGAAATGCTGATCAGATGGGTGACAAGAGCGCCGCCTGCGGCCAGCAGAGTGAAGGCAGCCCCAAGCACGCCGAATTGCAAGCCACGGGGGCTGAGAAAGGCGGCCAGTCGTGCGTCGCCTGCGGCATGGGCCGCAGTGGCAGAACCGGCCACCCTTTTGGTCACACCATCACCGCGCCATCGGCGTCGATGGCATCCTTGGTCGAAGCTTCGCCCAAAAGCATCTCGTTATGGGCCTTGCCCGACGGGATCATGGGGAAGCAGTTTTCGTGCTTTTCCACCAGGCAGTCGAACAGTACCGGGCCGGGGTGGCGGATCATTTCCATGATCGCGTCGTCCAGATCGGCAGGATCCGAGCACAGGATGCCCTTGGCCCCAAAGGCCTCGGCCAGTTTGACAAAGTCGGGCAGGGCCTCGGACCAGCTTTGGGAATAGCGCTCACCATGCAAGAGTTCCTGCCACTGGCGGACCATGCCCAGACGCTCGTTGTTGAGGATGAATTGCTTGACCGGCAGGCGATACTGCATAGCCGTGCCCAGCTCTTGCATGTTCATCAGCCAGGACGCCTCGCCTGCCACGTTGATAACCAGCGCATCGGGATGGCCCATCTGGACCCCGATCGAGGCGGGGAAGCCATAGCCCATCGTCCCCAGCCCGCCAGAGGTCATCCAGCGGTTGGGATCCTCAAAGCCCAGATACTGGGCCGCCCACATCTGGTGCTGACCGACTTCGGTGCAGATATAGCGGTCCATGTCCTTGGTCAGCGCCTCAAGGCGTTGCAGGGCGTATTGCGGCTTGATCGTCTTGGCAGAGTTCTTGTAGCCAAGGCAGTCGACCTTGCGCCAGGTGTTGATCTCTTTCCACCACTTGGCCACGTTCTCGCGGTCGGTGACCCGGCCGCGCGATTTCCAGACCTTCAGCAGGTCTTCGAGCACATGGCCGACATCGCCAAGGATTGGGATATCGACGCGGATCACCTTGTTGATGGAGGAAGGATCAATGTCGATATGGGCCTTTTTAGAGCGGGGCGAGAACGCATCGAGGCGTCCGGTGATCCGGTCGTCAAAGCGGGCACCGATGTTGATCATCAGATCGCAGTCGTGCATCGCCATGTTGGCCTCGTATAGGCCGTGCATCCCCAGCATCCCGATCCACTTGTCGCCAGAGGCGGGGTAGGCGCCCAGACCCATCAGGGTCGAGGTGATGGGAAAGCCGGTCGCATCGACCAGCTCGCGCAACAGCTGGCTGGCGGCAGGGCCCGAGTTGATGACGCCGCCGCCGGTGTAGAACACAGGGCGCTTGGCCTTTTCGATAGCCTTGACCAGATCGGTTATGGCGTCGATGTCGCCCTTGAGCTTGGGCTGGTAGCGGCTCTTGTTCGCGGCTTTCTTGGTATACTCGCCGGTCGCGAACTGCACATCCTTGGGGATGTCGACCAGAACCGGGCCGGGGCGGCCTGATGTCGCGACGTGGAACGCCTCGTGCAGGACGCCGGACAGCTTGTCGGTCTCTTTGACCAGCCAGTTATGCTTGGTGCAGGGGCGGGTGATGCCGACGGTATCGGCCTCCTGAAAGGCGTCAGAGCCGATCATGAAGGTCGGGACCTGGCCCGTCAGCACGATGATCGGGATCGAATCCATCAGCGCGTCGGTCAGACCGGTCACTGCGTTGGTCGCGCCGGGGCCCGAGGTGACAAGGGCCACGCCGGGTTTGCCGGTGGCGCGGGCATAGCCCTCGGCGGCATGAACGGCACCCTGTTCGTGGCGGACCAGCACATGCTTGATCTCGTTTTGCTGGAATATCGCGTCATAGATCGGAAGGACCGCCCCGCCGGGGTAGCCGAATACCGTGTCGACGCCCTGATCCCGAAGGGCCTGCACGACCATTTGCGCTCCGGTCATGTTTGAGGTCTGGCCTTTGGTCATAGCGGTTGGGTCCTTTGTTCTGTCAGCCGTGCATTACACATAAAAAAGCCCCCGGAATTTTCGGGGGCGCATGGGGGACCGTATCAGGGTCTGCCGTTACCGGCCCATGCGCCTTTGGGGTACGTCTACGAGAATGTCGCCGGTCATGAGGCTCTCCTTTGGTGGCGAGACCTTATGCACGGCCAGACAAGAGGGTCAACACAATGCGCGGAGAAAATGTCGTGGATGGCCCAGTTTTCGCAACTTTCTTACAAGGATCAGTCGTGACCGATCCTTGGGGCGTCCCGCGATCGTCCTTGCAACGACCATGTTTATTCTTTTGGGCGACGCCGTGCCGACTTGCTGGGCCTATTGGTCCGGGCGGTTGATGGTCCGGTCCACATCGACACTGTTTTTGATGCCGCTGTGGACCTGTGCTCAACCCTTCGTGAACGTCGCAATTCTGTGACCTCGACCGGGTAGCGAAAGGCCCATTAACCGCACATTCTAGGGGAATATGACCATAAAAGATCAAACCACCGCGAATCTGAGCTGGGATGAGTGGGACGAGCTGCAACGCCCGGCCCCCGAGACCACGGATTTCGACCGCGTCGTCGAAGCCGCGATGTCGCGTCGCGGCTTTCTGCGCGGCGTTGTTGCCTTTGGTTCCGGCGCTGCCGCCATGGGTCTTCTGAACACGACCTCGGCTCAGGCGCAGGCCGCGTCCCGTTTTGCCTTTACCCCGATTGATGCCCAGACCGACTTCACCATCCATGTGCCTGAGGGCTACAACTGGCAGGTCGTGACCCGCTGGGGCGATCCGCTGTTTTCTGACGCCGAGGCCTTTGATCCCTAAACCGGTATCAGCACTGCTGGTCAGGCCCGCGCCTTTGGCGAGAACACCGATGGGATGGAGCTGTTCAACATCGGCGGCCGCGAGGTCATCTGTGTGAACCACGAATATGCAAACGCGGGCATCAACCTGCCTGCCGCCTCCGACGGCACCCCTGCCTCGGCCGACGAAGTGATGCTCTTGCAGAACAACCAGGGTGTATCGGTGATGGAAATCACTAAGGGCGCCAATGGCTGGGAAGTGGTCCTTGATTCGCCGCTGAACCGCCGGATCACCCACAACACGCCCATGATGATCACCGGCCCCGCTGCCGGTCACGACCTTCTCAAGACCGAGGCCGATCCCGAAGGCACCACGGTTCTTGGCACCATGAACAACTGCGGGGCAGGGCGGACACCCTGGGGGACCTACCTGACCTGAGAAGAAAACTTCAACGGCTACTTCGGCTCTTCCGATGAGGCGTTTGAGCGTCCGGAAGCCTTTGCCCGTTACGGGATTGGCCTTGAAGGTCGCTATGCCTACGAGAAGTTCGACGCCCGCTTTGACCTCTCGGTCAACCCGAACGAGCCGAATCGCTTTGGCTATATCGTCGAGATCGACCCGTCGAACCCGGACTCCATGCCCGCCAAGCGCACCGCGCTGGGCCGGTTCAAGCATGAGAACGCCGCTGTCGTTCTGGCAGCAGACGGCCGTCCGGTGGTCTACCTTGGCGACGATGAGCGGGGCGAGTTCCTCTACAAGTTCGTGGGTGCCAACCCCTACACCCAAGGTGGCGACACCTCGGGCCTCTTGGACGAAGGCCAGCTTTACGTGGCCAAGTTCGCCGAGGATGGAACCGGCCAGTGGCTGGCCCTGACGCCCGAGGCCACGGGCATGGATGCAGCGATGATCGCGATCCACACCCGCATTGCCGCCTCTGCCGTGGGGGCCACAACGATGGACCGCCCCGAGTGGGTCGCCGTGAACCCCGTCGCGATCGAGGCCTATTGCGCGCTGACCAACAACTCGCGCCGGGCTGTCATGACCGATGCGGGCACCCTGCGCACCAATGCAGGCGGCGAAGAGATGGAACTGAACCCGGTCAACCCGCGTGCGGCCAACAACTACGGCCAGATCGTGCGCTGGCGTCCCGACGCCGACGATCACGCCGCCGACACTTTTGCCTGGGACCTTTACGTCATGGCGGGCAATCCAGCTGTCCATTCGGATGCCTATGCAGGGTCGCCCAACGTCACCCCCGGCAATATGTTCAACTCGCCCGACGGGATGATGTTCGACGCCTCAGGCATGCTGTGGATCCAGACTGACGGGGATGACAGCAACGAAGGCGACTACGCGGGCATGGGCAACAACCAGATGCTGGTCGGTGATCCTGCAACAGGTGAAATCGCCCGCTTCCTGACCGGCCCGAATGGCTGCGAAGTGACCGGGATGACCTTTGCGTCGGACCGTCGCACCATGTTTGTCGGCATCCAGCATCCGGGCGGCACCTTCCCGTCCGAAGCGGGTCTGCCCCGGTCCTGTGTTGTCGCCATCTCGCGCGACGACGGCGCGATCATCGGCTGATCTGCTGACGCCTGCCGACAGACCCGGCAGCATACACCCCAAGAGCCCGCCCCACGGCGGGCTCTTTCGTTTTTGGGGACCCGAATTCGGCAATCGATTGCGCGCTGCGCGGTGCCACCAACAGCAGTCAGGATGCGCTGGCAGGACCCGAAAAAGCGATGGTCACAGCTAGGTTCGCACGGAATTAGAGACACAGATTGGTCTAATAAATATCGATATATATCATATATTTAATGGAGATATCTGCGATAGAGCGTCCCCAGCGACAGGGCGCCTTTCACTAAAAATCAAGATTGTGCGGAATAGTATTTGCCACATGGTTTCTGCACATTATGGTCCGAGAACCGACAACCGATGGCTGGCACCTTGGGAGAGGTCCTGCCAAAGCATCCTTGGGAGGATACCGAATGGATCGCCGTTCTTTTCTGAGAACATCCGCAGTGGGTGGCACCGCTGCTGCTGCAACCACTCTGGCCGCACCCGCTTATGCTCAGGGCAACCGGACCCTGACGCTTGTTACCACCTGGGGCCGTGGCCTTGCCGGTGTGCATGACGCCGCTCAGCGTGCCGCTGACACCATCACTGCCCTGACCGACGGCGCCCTGACCGTGGACCTCAAGGCCGCGGGTGAGCTTGTTGGCGCGTTCGAAGTGTTTGACGCCGTGACCTCTGGTCAGGCGGACATGTACCACGGTGCGGACTACTACTTCATCAACCAGCACCCGGCCTACGCCTTCTTTACCGGCGTGCCCTTTGGCATGACCCCGCAGGAGTTGTCCAACTGGTACTACCAGGGCGGCGGTCAGGAGTTCCACGACGAGCTTGGTTCGATCTTCGGCCTCAAGTCGTTCCTTGCCGGGGACACGGGTCCGCAGTCGGGCGGCTGGTTCTCCAAAGAGATCACCGGCCCAGAGGATTTCCAGGGTCTGAAGTTCCGTATGCCGGGTCTGGGCGGCGAAACGCTGGGCCGCATGGGGGCTTCCGTGCAGAACCTGCCGGGCGCTGAAGTGTATCAGGCGCTGGCCTCGGGTGCCATCGACGGGACCGAGTGGATTGGCCCCTGGGCGGACGAAAAGGCCGGTTTCCAGGAAATCACCAAGTTCTACTACACCGCCGGCATGCACGAGCCTGCCGCAGGCCTTTCCCTGGCGACCAACCGCGACGTCTATGACAGCCTGCCAGCTGCACACCAGAAGATCATCGAGATCGCTGCTGCCGAGGCCCGTCAGTGGAACCTGGCGCAGTTCATGAACGAAAACGGCTCGGCGCTTGCGCGTCTCCAGGCCGGTGGCGTGACTGTTCTGGAATTCCCCGACTCAGTCTGGGATGCCATGGGGGCGGCCGCGAAAGAGACGATGGACCAGTATCGTGGTGACGACATCTACGACCGGGTCATCGACAGCTACAACGCCTCGATGGCGGCTTCTTCGGGCTGGATCACCCGCTCGGAAGGCGCCTACCGCGCACAGCGTGACCGCGTGATGGGCTGATAGCCCCGGTGGCCCGGTCGTCGGGCCACCTTCAAGAACGTCGATGCGGTCCCTTTCGGGGGGTTGCATTGCACCAAGAAAAGGCCGCGAAGCGTGGCATCGGCCCGATCGTCTAGGGGGAAAGCATGGGTCTCGTGGAAGCATGGGGCGGGACAGCCATAGGCTGGGTCCTTGCGAACATCATCGAAGCATTCTGGAACTTTGGCTACGCCATCACCCATCCGGGGTTATGGCTGAACTGGTCTGATCCGCAGGCCCTCATGCGGTTCATCTATTATGGCGCCTCGGTCGAGCTGTTCTTTGTCTTCCTCGTCTTTGTCATCATCCTGACCGTCTGTGGCATGGTCTGGACCAATTTCATGTGGGGCATGGTCCGGGCGTTTGAAGGGTTTTCCAACACCGTCGGCCGGGTCGCGGCCTGGGCCGGTCTGGCCATGGTTTTGCAGCAGATCGTCATCATCTTTATGCAGCGGGTCTTTGCGGTGTCCGAACTGTCCTTTGGCTTTGGCAAGGTTGTGACCTTTCCGATCAGCTGGTGGTCAGAAGAGCTGAAGCTTTATAACGCGCTCGTTGTGTCGCTATGTATCGCCTGGACCTTTGTGCAGGGCGGGCATGTGCGGGTGGACCTTGTCTACAGCACCGTCCGCTTTCGAACCAAACGGGCCATCGACATGTTCGGGTCGATCTTTTTCATGCTGCCCGCCGCGACGCTGATCTGGCTCTATTCGTGGTTCTTCCTTTGGCGGCACCTGGTGGTGCCGAACCCCTCGGCCTCGGACACGCTGGACCGCTTGCTGGCCAAAAGCCGGGCGCTGCGCTGGAACGTTGAGACGATCGGCTTTTCGCCGAACGGGTTCAACGCCTACTTCCTGTTCAAGGTGCTGCTGGTGCTGTTCACCGCGCTCCTGTTTCTACAGGCCGTTACCTTCTTCTATCGGTCTTTCCTCGAGTGGAAAGAGGGCGAGGAGAGCGAAGCCAAGTATCTGGACCGCGACATCATCGGCGACCCCACCGCCGATCTCGTTGCCAAGATCCACTAAGCTCAGGACGGACAAGACATGCTATTCGGATTGGACGGCGTCGAGATCGGTTTGATCATCGTCTTTATGTGCCTCTTTGGGGCCATCCTCTCGGGCTTTCCGGTGGCCTTTGCCATCTCGGGGGCTGCGGTCATCTCGTTCGCGGTGATCGCCGGCCTCGATTCCGGTGGGCTGTTGATCCATCAGGCCATCGACACCTCGTCGCCAGCCTATCATGCCCTGACGGATGCGGGCATCCGGCCCGACAGCATATCGGTCTTCCGATATCCCGATTTGCCAAGGGCGGAAGTCGCCCTGTTTCCCCAAGGCTGGGAAACCGCGCTCGACCGGAACCTTGGCTTTATCGTCAACCGGATCAACGAACGGGTCCTTGCTGGCGCCTCGATCGAGACGCTTTTGGCGGTTTTGATGTTCGTCATGATGGGCATCACGCTGGAGCGGAGCAGGATTGCCGATGATCTTCTGACCACCATGGCCAAGGTCTTTGGACCGCTGCCGGGTGGCCTTGCCGTGTCGATCGTGGTGGTGGGGGCGTTCCTTGCCGCCTCGACCGGGATCGTGGGGGCAACGGTCGTCACCATGGGCCTGCTCGCCCTGCCGACGATGTTGCGCAACAACTATTCGCCCGAACTGGCCACCGGTGTCATCGCGGCGGCAGGCACGCTGGGGCAGATCATCCCCCCATCGATCGTCATCGTCCTTTTGGGCACATTGGCCGGGGACATCTATTCGACAGCGCAGGAGGTGCGGGCCCAGACCGCCGGGTGCACCGATGCCCTGACCTATCTGGGGAGGCCGGCCGTCGTATCAGTAGGCACCCTGTTCCAGGCGGCACTGCTGCCGGGCATTTTCCTTGCCTTCCTTTACGGAGCCTATGCCTTTGGTTTTGCCTTGCTCAATCCGTCCAAGGCACCCGCCGTGGCCATTACCGGCGGTGGTGGTCAGCCGACCACCCGGAATGAGCGTCTGACATGGTTCCTCGCAGCTCCCGTCGTGCTGATCTTTGGGATGATTGGCCTTGGCCAGATCGGCCTTGTCGGCGATCAGGACGTGACCGTCGACAGTTATTCGGCGGCAGGCGACCGGGCCGACTTGCGAACCAATGTGTCCGAGGAATGCGCCGCCTCCATGATCGAACTGCATGGGCAAGGGGCCTGGGATATTGCCGTGGCCCAGCAGGCCGCGATCGAAGAGGCGGGCGGCCAGGTCGAATCCCGGCTTCTGAGCGATGAAGAGCGGGCGACGCTGCGCGCCGAACGGGTTGCCGCTGCTCCGCCCATCGGCGGCGGTGTTGCAACCTTTCTGGTGCTTCTGGGCCTGGTCCTGACCACGGCGCGAGGGGTGGCCCCGTCCTTTGACGGCAGACCGCTGGCCATCGGGGCGGCGGGTCTGGCGCTTGCGGCCCTTGTCGACATCCTTCTGATCACGCCGCTGACCTCGGCCGGCGCGACGACACTCTTGCTGGCCCTTCCGGTGCTGATGGCGCTTTACGGGTGTCGGGCCGCCGCCAGGATGTTGGGGCAAAGCGAGATCCTGCGCGTGGTCTTCCCGCCGCTTGTGCTGATCGTGGCTGTCCTCGGCTCGATCCTTGGTGGCATCACCAACCCGACGCCGGCTGCGGCCCTTGGGGCGGGCGGGGCGATCATGCTCGCGGCCTATCGCAAGCTGACCGAAACGGGACGGTCCGGGTCGATCATCCTATGGGCCTCTGGCGCGATTGTCGTGATGCTGATGGTGGGCGTGAACTTTGACCTGCGGGTCAATCAAGAGAACGTCCGGCTGGAGCAATATATCGCCTTCGGGGTTGCCTTTGGCTGCTTCCTTTATGCGATGTTCGGCCTGTTCTACGCCTGCTGGGTTCTGCTGGCGGGCCATGTCCTCGCCCCTGTGGTGCGCGAAACCGCCAAGGTCACGGCGATGGTCTTTGCCATCCTCATCGGATCGCAGCTTCTGAACCTCGTGATCATCTCCTTCGGGGGAGAGCACTACATCCAGCAGTTCCTGCGCAGTTTCGATCAGGAATGGACGGTGTTCCTGCTGGTGATGCTGATCCTGTTCATCCTGGGCTTTGTCCTCGATTTCCTTGAGATCATCTACATCGTGGTGCCCATCGTCGGGCCGGTGATCTATGGCGGCACGCTTGATCCGGCCTGGGTGACGATCATGATCGCGGTCAACCTGCAAACCTCCTTCCTGACGCCGCCCTTCGGCTTTGCCCTGTTCTACCTTCGCGGCGTCGCGCCCAAGGAGGTGACGACGGGACACATCTACCGCGGCGTCATTCCCTTTGTCATGATCCAGGTGCTGGGGCTGGTGATCCTGGCGCTGGTGCCTGGCATCGTCACAATCGTGCCGAACCTCTTGGGCGGGTAGGGGGTAAGGTGGGTCCGGACCCACCTTACGTCAGTTGCAACAGGTCCCAGCGATTGCCGAAGGGGTCGCGCCAGACAGCGACGCTGCCATAGGCCTCGTGCCGGGGGGCCTCTTCAAAGGTGACCCCGGCGGCCGTCATGCGGGCATGGTCGGCCGCAAAGTCGCCGCTCATCAGGAAAAAGCCGACCCGCCCGCCGGTCTGCTGGCCAATGGCCGCTGTCTGATCCTGCCCGCTGGCCTTGGCCAGAAGGATCGCGGTCTGGCCCCCCGGCGGGGCGACCATCACCCAGCGCTTGCCATCGCCCATGTCGGTGTCTGCGCGCTTTTCGAACCCAAGAACATTGACGTAAAAGGCCAGCCCCGCGTCATAGTCCGGAACGACGATCGTGACGGCGTGGATGTGCATTCAGCCCCGGACCGGCCGCGTGTCGGGCAGGTTAATCCGGGCGACCTGTTCGGCGATGGGGTCGATCGACAGGGGATGGGTGTCCGAGGAATAATCCTCCGGGTTCCCGATCGGCCGCCAGGCCCGGTTCTGATAGACCTCAAGCCCGGCAAAGCGCGACTTGTACCCCATCTTGGGGCTGCCGGGCACCCAATAGCCCAGGTAGACGTAAGGCAGTCCCATTTCCCGCGCGATTTCGATATGATCGAGGATCACATGGGTTCCAAGCGAGTCTCGTTCGAGGCTGGGGTCAAAGAACGAATAGACCATGCTCAGGCCGTCATCGAGGATGTCGGTCAGGCAAACGGCCCGCAGCCCGCCATTGTCCTCGCGCCGGGCTTCCGGGTCGCAATATTCGACCAGCCGGGATTTTACGGGGGTCTCCTCGACCATCGCGGCAAATTCAAAGAGGTCCATGTCGGCCATGCCGCCGGTCGCGTGGCGGCTGTCGAGGTAGTCGCGGAACAGGGCGTATTGCTCTTCGGTTGCCCAGGGCGAGGTGGCCCGTCGCTGAAGGTAGCGGTTGCGCTTGGCGACCCGCGCCTGGCTGCGCGAAGGACGGAACGCCTCGACGTTGATCCGGGCCGACAGGCAGGCGGAACATTCGGCACAGGACGGCCGGTACAAAACGTTCTGGGACCGGCGAAATCCCTGCTTGGACAGGCTGTCGTTCAATCGCTCTGCCACGTCGCCCTGAAGGGCGGTGAACAGCTTCCGCTCCATCCGCCCATCAAGATAGGGGCAGGGCTGGGGCGCAGTCACATAGAACTGAGGAGCGATGGGTAGAGTGTGGCGCATGTGGTCCCGGAAGGCTAATCCTCGGATAGGTTAGCAACAGCCCGGGCACAGGCCAAGCCCCCCGGACATTTTCCCGTCGGGGGACTTGTTTGGGCAATCAGTGTCCGTAAATCAGCCACCTAGGCTGGCCGATTCAGCGCCGCGGTTCCCAGGATCACGTCCGTCAGCCCCTGGCCCCGTTCCGTCACCAGCATCAGGATCACCGAGATCAGCTGCAAAGGCGCCATGGCCACGGACACCGAATACCCCAGCGTGTGCAAGAGGGCGGTCTGGCTGGAAAAGCGACCGCCATCCGCCTCGCGCAGTTCGATCGACATCAGGCGCATCCCCCAGGTGGCCGATCCGCCGGACAGGGTGAACCAGCGGTAGAAAAAGCCGACCACGAGCATCAGGAACGGAAAGAAGAACAGGCCGGTAAAGGCAGTAAAAGGAACGATCAGGGCTGCAAGCACACCGATCAGGACCATGTCAAAGACCCAGGCCACCGCCCGTTTGAAGGGCACACCGGCATAAAAGCCAGCATTGCGCGTCGGGTCGGGCAGGCCGGTGAGGGTGGAGGACGCCATTACGGAAGATCCTTTGGTGTTGGTCAATGGGAGAGGGCGGCCCCGAAGGGCCGCCTGTCAGGCTCGCGGATCAGGCTGCGTTCGGTGCGCCCTCGGGACCTGATCCATTGTCGGTCGGGGGCTGGGACTTGGTGGCGCGGTCGTTCATGAACTGATCGAACTCGGCCTTGTCCTTGGCTTCGCGCAGCCGCTCGAGGAAGTCCTCAAAGCTTTTCTGCTCATCTTCCAGCCGACGCAGTGTCTCGGTCTTGTAAGCGTCGAAGGCAGTGTTGCCAGAGCTGCGCATTGCTGCCCGTGCGGCATGATGGCGAGAGTGGCGGTCGCCGCACGACCAGTCGGAATTGCGGGATTTGTTGAACATACGCTTGCTCCAGATCATATAGGCGAGAAGGGCGAGGCCGATGGGCCAGAAGACGATAAAGCCGACAACCATGGCGGCGATCCAGGCGCCTTTGCCACGTTCGTCAAGCCAGCTTTCGGCACGGGCGAACCAGCTGGGGCGACCGTAGTCACGCGGCCCGCGGGCAGGGGGGTGGATGTCTGTGGTGGTCATATCGGTCTCCTTGCCGGTTTGGCGTTTGAGTTGTTAATGTGAATGTCTTTCACATCACCGATATTGGCAATCGCCCCAGCTTCATCAAGGGTCAATGTGAATGTTTATTACATTTATTTTTATTGAGACGTGAAATCAGTCACTTGCGCGCTTGTAATTCTGAGAAGGTCGCCAGGCTGGATGGCAAAAACATGCCGTGGCGTGCCCGCAGCGGCCCAGATTTCGCTGAAGTCCTGCAAGCGTGGGTCCAAAAACGCCCGGATCGGCAACAGATGGCCAACCGGGGACACCCCCCCGATGGCAAAGCCGGTCTGCGCCCGCACCAGCTCTGCATCCGCCCGTCCCAGCGCCTCGCCCGCGCAGTCACTGGCCTTGTCGGGGTCGACCTGGTTGCCACCTGCGGTCAGGAACAGGATCGCCTCACCCGATGTGAGCCCCCGAAAGATGATCGATTTGGCAATCTGGTCCAGATGGCAGCCCACGGCCTCGGCCGCCTGCGCGGCTGTCCGGGTCTCTGCCCCCATCTCGACCGGGGTGCTGGCGATCCCGGCCTCGGCGAGGGCGCGGATCACGCGGTTCAGGCTTTTGCTCATGATCCATTCCTTCTGGTTTCCTGCGGCATTGAAACCAAAGCCTCTGGGCAAGGGCAACCCCGCTTGCGAGCCGCCCCAGTGACCCGCCCCATTGACCCTCCCATAGGGCAGGGACATGGTAGTCGCATGACCACGGACCCTAGCCTGTCTGCTCGCATCACCCGCCACCCCCGTCCGCATGAACCAGAGCGGGCGGAGGATGTTCTCGCTGCATTGCCCTGGGCCACCGGACCCTTGGCCGCGCTTTTCGGGGGAACGGCGGGGTGCAGCCCCTACCTTGCAGGCCTGATGATGAAAGAGGCCGCCTGGCTGGAAGGGGCTTGTGCCGATCCCGAGGCCGCCCGCGACGCTGTTCTGGCCGAGGTGCGGGCCTTGCCCCTCGACCACCTCGCCCCCGGCTTGCGACAGGCCAAGCGGCGGATCGCCCTTCTCGCGGCTCTTGCCGATCTGGGCGGTGTCTGGCCGCTTGAAATGGTGACAGGGGCGCTGTCCGATCTGGCCGACGCGGCCTGCCAAGTCGGCGTGACCCGGCTTGTCGCGGCCGAGATCAAGCGGGGCAAACTGCCCGGCCAGACCGAGGCGGACGCCGCAACTGCCGCAGGCATGGTGACGATCGCCATGGGCAAGCTGGGCGCGGGAGAGTTGAACTACTCCTCCGATATCGACCTGATCTGCCTTTATGACGAAAGCCGCTACGACCGCGATGATCAGCCAGAGGCTCGGGCGGCGCTGGTCCGTGTGACCCGCAAGCTCGCCGCCCTGCTTAGTGACCAGACGGGCGAAGGCTATGTCTTTCGGACCGACCTGCGGCTGCGCCCGGACGCCTCTGTCACCCCGGTCTGCCTGTCGATGGCAGCGGCGGAAAGCTATTACGAAGGCGTTGGTCGGACGTGGGAGCGGGCGGCCTATATCAAGGCCCGCGCCTCGGCGGGCGACATCGCGGCGGGCGAGCGGTTTCTGACCGCGCTGCGCCCCTTCGTCTGGCGCAAGCATCTGGACTTTGCCGCCATCCAGGACGCCCACGACATGCGGCTTCGCATCCGGGACCACAAAGGGTTGCACGGGGCGCTGCAATTGCCCGGCCACAACATGAAGCTGGGCCGGGGCGGGATCCGCGAGATCGAGTTCTTTACCCAGACCCGGCAGCTGATCGCAGGCGGGCGCGATCCCAGCTTGCGGGTGCGCCAGACCGAAGCCGGGCTTGACCGTCTGGCAAGTGCCGGCTGGGTCGAACCGGACACCGCCGACATCCTGCGCCAGCACTACCGCGCCCACCGCGAGGTCGAGCATCGGTTGCAGATGATCGCGGACGCCCAGACCCACGAACTGCCGGCAAACCCCGAAGCCTTTGCCCGGCTTGCCAACTTTATGGACACCACGCCTGAGGCGCTGACCGGCGACCTGACCGACCGGATCGAAGAGGTCCACGCCCTGACCGAAGGATTCTTTGCCCCCGGTCCGGTTGGCGTGGAGGGCGCGCCCGACTTTGGGACAGAGGTGACCGCCCGCTGGCCCGACTATCCCGCCCTGCGCAGCGAACGAGCGGTCGAGATCTTTCGCAGGCTCCGCCCCGAGATCATGGCCCGCCTGCAAGAGGCCGCCCGGCCCGAAGAGGCGCTGGCCAATTTCGACGGGTTTCTGGCCGGGCTGCCCGCCGGAGTGCAACTGTTTTCCCTGTTCGAGGCAAACCTCCAGCTGACCCAGCTGATCGTCGACATCGCGGCAACTGCACCCGCCTTGGCGCGGTACCTGTCGCGCAATGCCTCGGTGTTTGACGCGGTGATCGGGGGGACGTTCTTTGACCCCTGGCCCGGCCTGTCGGGGCTGGGCACGTCGCTGGCGACGGGTCTGGCTAGGGTGCCGGACTATGAAGGCCGGCTGGACGCCGCGCGCCGCTGGATGAAGGAGTGGCACTTCCGGATCGGCGTCCACCACCTGCGCGGCCTGATCGCGTCGGCAGAGGCAGGGCGGCAATACGCCGATCTGGCCGAGGCGATGGTTGCGGGCCTCTGGCCCGAGGTGCTGGCCGAATTCACCCGGCGCTACGGCCCGCCGCCGGGCAAAGGGGCTGCGGTGGTCGCCATGGGCTCGCTTGGGGCGCAGCGGTTGAACGCAGGGTCTGACCTTGATTTGATCGTGATCTATGACGGGGCAGGGCAGGAGGCCTCTGACGGGCCAAGGTCGCTTGCCACCCGGCCCTATTATGCCCGCCTGACGCAAGCCCTTGTCACCGCGATCACCGCGCCCACGGCGGAAGGGCGGCTCTACGAGGTGGACATGCGCCTGCGTCCTTCGGGACGGCAGGGACCGGTGGCAACGGCGCTCGACGCCTTTCGCAGCTACCAAAGGGACGAGGCCTGGACGTGGGAGCATCTGGCCCTAACCCGCGCCCGCCCGGTGGCAGGGCCAAAGGAATTGTGCCAAGAGATCGAGGCCTTTCGGCATGAGCTGTTGCGCCAGAAATCCACCGGGTCCGGCCTGCGGGCCGACGTGGCCGAGATGCGGGGCCGGATCGCAGCGGCCAAGCCGCCGCAGGGGGAATGGGACGCCAAGATCGGCCCGGGGCGGTTGCAGGACATCGAACTGGCGGCCCAGACCGCCGCGCTTTTGTCCGGGGCGCCCGATCGGGCGGTCGCCGGACAAATCGCCGCCGGTGTCGCCGCCGGTCTCTTCACTGCCGCGGATGCACGCGACCTGACGCAGGCAGCAGGGCTTTTCTGGGGACTGCAGGCTGCGGCCCGGCTTTTGACGGGAGGCATCCTGGTGCCCGGCGATCTGGGCGAAGGGGGGTGCCGCTTTGTCTTGCGCGAGACCGGGCAAGAGAGCATGACATCTCTGCAGGCTGCGATGGCCGGAGCCGCCGAACGGGCGGGCCGGATCGTTGAGGCGCTATTGGAAGAGGCAGGAGAGAGTGATGACCGCTGACGCGCTGGACCCCAAGGGGCTGATCCGCGAGGCCTATGCGATCGAGGGGATCACCGCCCCCGAATGCCGGTCGATCTTTCTGGACTGGGCGCTGAGCCTGCCGGTTGGCACGGATGAGGCGGCGGCGATCAACGGCCTTTTGGTCCGCTACGGGCAGGACGCGCCAGACCATCCGATGACACAGACGCTGACCCTTGGGCTGGGCCAGCCCCGGCAGACCGGCCGACGCGGCGGGCGTGCCGCGCGGCTTGGGTCGTCTGGAAGCTGACTTGACAGGATACCGGGGCTTTAGCGGGGGAGGGCTGCAGCCTCTGCCGCCAGCGCCGTGATCCCGGCCCAATCGCCATCCCGTACCATCGCAGCCGGGGCAACCCAGCTGCCGCCCACGCAAAGCACGTTTGGCAGGGCAAGGTAGTCGCGGGCGTTCTTCAGGCTGATCCCACCGGTCGGGCAGAAAGACATCTGCGGCAGCGGCGCGCCCATCGCCTTGAGCGCGGGGACCCCGCCATTGACCTCGGCCGGAAAGAACTTGGCCACGGAATAGCCCCGCTCGAGCAGGCGCATGATGTCCGACGGCGAGGCGGTTCCGGCCAGCAGCGGCAGATCGTTGGCCTCGCAGGCATCCAAGAGCCGGTCGGTCGCACCAGGTGAGACGCCAAAGGTGGCCCCGGCGGCCTTGGCGGCCTCGACGTCCTTGCCAGTGAGCAGGGTGCCGGCGCCCACGACCCCACCCTTGACCCCGGCCATGATGGCGATGGCCTCGAGGGCCGCAGGGGTCCGCAACGTCACCTCGAGCGCGGGCAGTCCGCCTGCAACCAGCGCCTTGGCGAGGTTTTCGGCAGCACTTGCGTCGTCAATGACAAGCACGGGGATGACCGGCGCCAGGGCGCAGACCTGGGCATTGAGCTGGGAGGCGTGTTCGGGTGTCATGTCTGATGTCCTGATCTGGGTGCCCTTGGCGCGCATGCTGCCTCCGGCGGGAGTATTTTTGACAAAGCGAAGGGGGAGGGTCAGACCACGACGCCGGCCCCGGTGGCCGCAAGGCCGACGTTCTGGCGGAACACCTCGAAGAGTTCGCGCCCGACGCCGTTGCCGTTGCCTGTAAGGTCGGCCAAGGCGGGGCTGCGCCCTGTCAGGTCGCTCAGGCAGGTGAGCGTGCCTGTCAGCGCATCGAGCCGGACGATATCGCCGTCTTGCAGGAGGGCGATGGGCCCGCCGTCGGCGGCCTCTGGGCAGACGTGGATGGCGGCGGGCACTTTGCCCGATGCCCCCGACATCCGCCCGTCGGTGACCAGCGCGACCTTGAGCCCCCGGTCTTGCAGCACCGCAAGGGTGGGGGTGAGGTTATGAAGCTCGGGCATGCCGTTAGAGCGGGGGCCCTGGAAGCGGACAACGACCACGGTGTCGGAGGTGAATTCCCCGGCCTGGAACGCCGCCTTGACCGCGTTCTGGTCATGGAAGATGCGCACCGGCGCCTCGATCATCCGCCGCTCGGCCGCGACGGCCGAGACCTTGATCACGGCCTGACCAAGGTTGCCGGTGAGTTGCACCAACCCGCCTTCGGGCTGGAACGGATCGCTGGCCGGGCGCAGGATCTTGTCATTGAGAGTAGTCTTGGTGCCGGGCATATAGCTGACCCGGCCTTCGGCCAGTTTGGGTTCCTGAGTGTAAAGCGACAGCCCGTCGCCCGCCACGGTCTTGACGTCCTCGTGCAGCAGGCCTGCGTCGAGCAGTTGGCCGATCATGTAGCCAAGTCCGCCCGCGGCGTGGAAGTGGTTCACGTCCGCCAGCCCGTTTGGATAGACCTTGGCCATCAAGGGTGTGGCATGGGACAGGTCCGAGAAATCCTGAAGGTCGAGGATCACCCCGGCGGCGCGCGCCATGGCGGGCAGGTGCAGCACCAGGTTGGTAGAGCCGCCCGTGGCCATCAGGCCCACGATGCCGTTGACGAAGGCCTTCTCGTCAAGGATGTCGCTGACCGGCCGGTAGTCGTTGCCAAGGGCCGTGATCTCGGCCGCCCGTTCCGTCCCGGCCACGGTCAGCGCATCCCGCAGGGGCGTGCCCGGGTTCACGAAGGAGGCGCCGGGCAGGTGCAGCCCCATGAACTCCATCAGCATCTGGTTCGAGTTGGCGGTGCCGTAGAAGGTACAGGTGCCCGGCCCGTGGTAGGAGGCCATTTCGGACTTCATCAGCTCTGCCCGGCCGACCTCGCCTGTGGCGAATTTCTGGCGGACCTTGGCCTTTTCGTCATTGGGCAGGCCGCTGGTCATCGGACCGGCGGGCAGGAAGATCGAGGGGATGTAGCCAAAGGTGGCCGCAGCGATGATCAGGCCCGGCACGATCTTGTCGCAGACGCCCAGATAGAGGGCGGCGTCAAAGACGTTGTGCGACAGCCCGACCCCGGCGGCCAGCGCGATGACATCGCGCGAGAACAGCGAAAGCTCCATCCCGGTTTGGCCCTGGGTGACACCGTCACACATGGCCGGAACCCCGCCGGCTACCTGCGCGGTGGCCCCGGTGGCGCGGGCAGCGGCGCGGATCAAGTCGGGGTACCGCTCGAACGGCTGATGCGCCGAGAGCATGTCGTTATAGGCGGTGATGATACCGATGTTGGGCGCACGTTCCGCCACCAGGGCATCCTTGTCGGTCCCCATGGCGGCATAGGCATGTGCCTGGTTGCCACAGGTCAGATGCGACCGGCGTGGTCCTTCGGCGGCGGCGCGGGCCATCCGGTCAAGATAGGTCGCCCTTGGCCCCTCGCTCCGGGCCCTGATCCGGTCGGTGACGGCTGCGATTGTGGGGTGCAAAGTCATGCTGGCTCCTGTCGGTGACCGCAAATTTCGATTTCGCGGACTCTCTAACATACAACGTTAGCGCTAACAACATGCGACATCTGCGCGATGTCCGGGGGATATCCATCCGGATAAAACAAATAGCCTAATGGGTAAAACTGGGAAATTTGTCCAAAACTGATACCCTTATGAACGAATTTTTGCCCAGATTGCGGGGGATAACGCCTCAGCGCATCGGGGATCCCCCCTTGTCGAGTAACCCGAGTTTTGGAGATTTGTTATGTCCACCCGTTTGATTGCAGCTGCCCTGCTAGCCCTTGGTCTGTCGGCCTGTGCCGCGCCCGAGACCGCGACCCGGAACGCGCCGCTCGACGTGGCTGGTCTTGCGCCCGGGGCTGTTCAGGTTCAGCAGGCCTACAACATCGTTCGTTTTGACGTTGATGTTCCGCGTGACCTGCAGGCCTCCGAGGCGAACCGCTATTACCCCATTGCCGACATCGTCTGGCGCGGCGACGCCCCCGGCGATCGTCATGAACAGGTCGCGTCCCTGTTTCAGGCCGCTGGCGAGCGGGCTTCGTCCAGCTTCCAAGGCCCGAACGACGTGGTTGTTCAGGTCCAGCTGGTCCGCTTTCACGGCGTGACCGAAAAGACCCGGCTGTCGGTCGGGGGCACCTACAACATGGTCTTCCTGCTGCAGGTCGTAGATGCCCGGACCGGTGCCGTTCTTGAGCCTGCCCGCCAGGTCGTGGCCAACCTTGAGGCGCCCGGCGGTGCCCGGGGCCGTGCCCTGATCGAGGCGGGTCAGACCGAGCGTGTCCGAGTGGTCGACCATCTGACATCGGTTCTGATGTCCGAGCTTGGCGCGAACCCGGGCGTCTGAGACCCCTTACACTCGCGTTCTGAAACCGATAGGAGGACGTCTATGCAGCCGTCCTCCGCTTTTTTTGCCCCGCCCTATCCGACGATCCGCCTGTTGCCCAAGACCGAGGCACGGGCCATTCGTCATGGTGCCCCTTGGGTCTATGCCAACGAGCTGGTCCAAGACCGCCGGACCAAGGGCCTTGCCCCTGGTGCCATCGCGGTTCTGGAGGATGCCGAACGGCGTCCCCTGGGCGTTGTCACCGTCAACCCGACCTCCAAGATCGCCGCCCGGATGCTGGATCAGGATCCCGCAGCGGTCATCGACGAGGCCTGGATGGTCAAGCGGCTGGAGCGGGCGCTGGCCCATCGGGCCCGGCTCTACGATGCCCCCTTTTACCGGCTGATCCATGCCGAAGCGGACGGCTTTCCCGGCGTGGTCATTGACCGCTTTGGCGATGTCGCCGTGATCCAGCCGAATGCGGCCTGGGCGGATGCGATGCTTGACCAGTTGACCGCCGCCCTTGTGGCAGTGACCGGCGTGTCGACGGTTATCAAGAACGGCTCTGGCCGGGCGCGTGGCCTTGAAGGTCTGCCCGAAGAGATGGGTGTTGTGCATGGCACCGCCCCCGAAGGGCCGGTGCCTGTGCCGATGAACGGGGCCATCTACATGGCCGATGTCATGGGCGGGCAAAAGACTGGCCTGTTCCTAGACCAGCGGCCCAATCATGCTTTTGCCGCCGGACTTGCTGGGGGAGTCTCTGGGGGACTTTCTGGGGGCGGGCGGGTGCTCGACGTGTTTTCCCATGTGGGTGGCTTTGGCCTTGCGGCCCTTGCCGCCGGGGCGTCGTCGGCGCTGGCCGTCGATGGGTCCGCCCCCGCGCTGTCACTGGCCGAGGCCGGGGCGGCCGCCATGGGCCGGTCGGCGGATTTCGCGACACGGCAGGGCGATGCCTTTGCCGTGATGGAGGCGCTTGCCGCCGAAGGTGAGCGTTTTGATCTCGTCGTCTGCGACCCGCCCGCCTTTGCCCCGTCAAAGCCGTCGCTCGAGGCGGGTTTGCGGGCCTATGAGCGGGTGGCGCGGCTGGCCACGGCGCTGGTGGCCGAGGGTGGCTACCTGATGCTGTGCTCCTGCTCGCACGCCGCGGACCTGTCCAAGTTCCGCACCGCCTGTGCCCGTGGCATCGGGCGCGCCGGGGGACGGGGTCAGATCATCTGGACCGGTTTTGCTGGGCCCGACCATCCGGTCCTGCCGCAACTGGCCGAAAGCGGCTACCTCAAGGCGCTGGCGTTTCGGGTGTAACCATGCGGGCGATGCTGGACGCCTGTGTGCTCTACCCAACCGTGATGCGCGAGGTCCTGATGGGCTGCGCGGCGGTGGGCCTGTTCGAGCCGCGCTGGTCGGACCGCATCCTTGAGGAATGGGCCCGTGCCGCAGCCAAGCTGGGCCCCGGCGAAGAGGTTGTGGCAAGGGGCGAGGTCGCGGCGCTTGTGGCGGCATGGCCCGGGGCCACTGTTCCGGTGGCGCATGGGCTTGCCGAACGGCTATGGTTGCCCGATCCAAATGACATCCACGTTCTGGCCGCTGCGATTGGCGGGTCCTGCGATCTGATCGTGACGATGAACGCCAAGGACTTTCCCCGCGACATCCTTGCCGAAGAAGGGCTGATGCGGGTCGATCCCGACGGGTTTCTTCTGGGCCTGCGCGAAACGGATCCGGCAAAGGTCGACCGGGTTATCGACGGGGTGGTGGCCACGGCCACACGCCTGTCAGGCGAAAGCTGGGACGCGCGGCGGCTGATGAAGAAGGCCCGTCTGAACCGTCTGGGCAAGGCGCACGGGCGGTAAGGTGTCAGCCTAGCTGACCGGCGTCCAACGGGCCTCGTTCGCCTCGATCGCGGCGATCCGTTCGGCGCTTTTGGGATGGCTCAGCAGCCATGCTGGGGTCGCTGCACCATTTGCCCCCGTCAGATGCTCCAGCTTTTGGAACAGGCTTTTTTGCGGACCTGTGCCGATCCCGGCCTTGACCAACAGGGCCGAGGCATAGGCGTCGGCCTCGTATTCATCCTTGCGCGACAGGCGGGCGGCCAGAAGCGAGATCAGGCCATTGGCGACCCAGACGCCGACGCCCGGCAAAAAGCGGTTCAGCATCATGGCGAGTGCGGTGCGCAGGGCGTTCTGGCCGCTAAAGTCGATCATCCGGCGGCGTGAATGGCCAAGGGCGACGTGCCCAAGCTCGTGCGCGATGACGGTCGCCATCTCTTCGCCGGTCACGTCTCCGGCGCGGTAGCGGTCGTAAAAGCCGCGGGTGATGAAGATGCGGCCGTCCGGGGCTGCAAGCCCGTTGACTGGGGCGATTTCGTAAATGTGGACGCGGATCCTTGGCAGATCCAGCGCCTTGGCAAGACGGCTCATCAACTCGCGCAGGCGCGGGTCGGCCAGTTCGGTCGATTTGGTGTCGAGTTCCTTGCCCGTCCGCCATGCGGAAAAGCGATACATGGCAAGGCCATAAAGGACTGCAAGAAGGATGGGCGTAAACTTTAGCATGACGTTGATATGGGGCGCGTCAGGGCGGCTGACAACTGCTTTGATCGACTTGGGCTGACGCCGGTATCGCAACCGCTATGACAAGGTGGTGAAGAGGTCCCTTGGGGCCGGCTTTCACCCTTCATGTTGGTCAGGAATGAGGCATCGCATCGGGGTATTGGGATGAGGCTGCGCAACAATGTGATGCAACATGGCCCCAAAAAGGACACATTCTTGATCATGATCAGCAGAACTTTATCGAAGTAGACCAGTACCGAGTGGAGAGGTGCCAAAATGATCGAGCAGAAAAACAATAAAGCGGACGGCCCTGACCAACGTGATCCTTCCGCGGAACGCAAGCTGCCAGCAGCATTTGACGAGCTTCTGGAGCGTCTGTCCCAAAGCGCGCAAGAACGGCGCGCCTTGCAGCAGACCCGGCAGGGTTAACGACCCAACTCTAGCGCCAATTCTAACGACCAAGCACCCGCATTCCGGCGGTCAGACCGGCGAGTGTCATGGGCACCATACGTTCGGGTCCCAGAATGTCGCGGATCATCGCGATGGATTGGGTGTAACGCCACTGAGCCTCGGGGACGGGGTTGATCCACAGGTGCGACGGCCATTGGTCAAAGCTGCGCCGCAGCCATGTTTCACCCGCTTCGGCATTCCAATATTCATTCGCCCCGCCCGGAAAGGCGATTTCATAGGGCGACATGCTGGCATCGCCGACGAAGATGCATTTGTAGTCCGGCCCATAGGTCCGCAGCACGTCCCACGTGGGGGTCTGCTCGGTCCAGCGGCGACGGTTGTCACGCCAGACGCCTTCGTAAAGGCAGTTGTGAAAGTAGAAGTGTTCCAGATGCTTGAACTCTGATCTTGCAGCAGAAAACAGCTCTTCCACCACTTTCACATGCGGGTCCATTGACCCGCCGCTGTCCAGAAACAACAGCACCTTGACCGCATTGCGCCGCTCGGGCCGGGTTTTGACGTCAAGGTAGCCGTTCTCGGCGGTGGCGCGGATGGTGCCGTCGAGGTCCAGCTCTTCCAATGCGCCGTCGCGGGCCCATTTGCGCAGGCGCTTCATCGCGACCTTGATGTTGCGGGTGCCGATCTCCACGCTGTCGTCAAGGTTGCGGAATTCGCGTTTGTCCCAAACCTTGACCGCGCGTTGATGGCGGCTTTCGTCCTGTCCGATGCGCACCCCTTCGGGGTTGTAGCCATAGGCCCCGAAAGGCGAGGTGCCGCCCGTTCCAACCCATTTTGAACCGCCCTGATGGCGGCCCTTTTGCTCTGCCAGCCGCTGGCGCAGTGTTTCCATCAACTTGTCAAAGCCGCCCAAGGCCTCGATCTCGGCCTTTTCGGCCTCGCTCAGGTGTTTTTCGGTCAGCTTGCGCAGCCACTCTTCGGGCAGGTCGAGCGCCTCGAGGATCTGGTCGGGGGTGAGGGTGTCGAGGCCTGAAAAAGTGGCGGCAAAGGCCTGATCGAAGCGGTCGATATGGCGTTCGTCCTTCACCAGCGCGCTGCGGGCCAGATAGTAGAACCCCTCGGGGTCATAGGTCACAAGACCCGCCTTCAGAGCCTCAAGAAAGGTCAGGAACTCGCGCAGGGACACCGGGACGCGGTGGTCGCGCAACTGGGATAGGAAGGGCAGGAACATGCCCTTCCTCCTAGACGTTGTTGCGTTCGATGAAGATCAGGACAAACAGGCCGACAACGCCAAAGATCATGGCAAAGACGGCGGCCCATTGCGCCATATCAAGCGCCTTTCCCCCCCGCATCCTGGCCCGGATGGCGCCCAGTAGGGCCCCGGCAATCAGACCGGTCAGCGGGTAGATCATGGGCTACGTCCTTACATTGTCGTCGGCGGGGCCAATGCGGCAATCTCTGCCATCCGTGCCCGCACGCTGCGTTCAGATCCAAACGCGTAGCGTGCCCAACCCAGACTGTCCAGACGCACGGCTGCGGCCTCTTGGCGCTGTCCAGCAAGTTCGAGCGCCTCTGCCTTGAACATCAAGAGCGACGACATCAGGGCGGCGTTCTGGCCCTGCTGGGCGGCGGGCAGCGCGGCCTCGACCAGGTTCAGGGTGGTCGTGGTGTCGCCAGACGACAGTGAGAACGCAGCAAGCTGGGCTGCGACATGGGCCGAGTGCAGGCGCATGCTGGGGGTTGTGCCATAGGCGTTGAAGGCCTGGCGGAACGCCTCGAGTGCGGCTTGCGGGTTGCTGCGCAGCTCTAGCCGGCCATAGGCGTATTGCCCAAATCCGACGCGCACCCCGTCCCAGCCAAAGGCATTGGCCAGGGCAATCGCACGCTCTGCCGATTGCCGACGGGCAACGGGGCTGCCACCAGTGGACAGGGCCGTCTCGATTGCGTTGATCCAGTCACGCGAGGTGTCGTTGTGATGCCCGCGCTTGCCATATTGGCCGGCAGGGTTATAGCGGGCGAAAATAGCCGGCAGTCGGGCGGCGACATCGCTGCGGGTCATGCCGTTGCGCAATTCGGGGGCGTAATAGGCCCGCAGGACAAGCATATCAAAGCCGGTCAGGACCGAGTGGATGTTGTCATCATTGAAGACCGAATCGGGCAGGAGGTAGAGATCGTTCAAAGGTCCAATCGCCTGGGCGAGTTCTTCGTGCAGGCAATCGCGCAGCTCTTGCGGGGCGACATCGGCGGGCACGAAGATCGCCGCATGGTCGCGCCGGGTGAGGGTGGTCCAGTCCAGATCCGGGCCACGCCGGGCGGCAAGGTATTCGGACCAGCTTGAAACGCGGGGTACGACGAAACAGGCAGCGCGGGGAACGGCCCGTTGCAGGGTCGCCCGGGGGATCGCCTCGATCGTAATGCTGGCGTCGGTGGCGTTGGTGTAAAAGATGTCCAGTCCGGCCTCATTGCGAAGGCGCGACAACAGGCTTGTCAGGTCGGGCATCAGGCTGGGCGGCTGAAGGCCGGTGACGCGGACCGAGATCGGGCCTTCGAACCGGGTCAGCACGGGGACGGTCCGGCCGCTTTCCAGTCGGAAGGTCAGATCAAGGAAATCCGAGGCCATATCGGTATTTGACCGGGTCGGTGCGGCGGCCGGGGTTGCCCCGAACAGGCGCATCGGCGGCAACGTTTCGGCCATAAAGCTGGCACTGGCTGGGGCAGGGGCGTCCATAGTGACGGCGGACATATTCGGGGCGCATGCCGAAAGGGCCGTGGCGGCCGCAATGGCGGCGAGGACAAACGCCTTCATGACATCACCCGCTGATATTTGATGAACGGTGTGAGCGCCGCGATGCGGTCGTACAGCCTGCGGGCAACCGAGTTGGTGGCATCCGTCATCCAATAGACTGTTGGCGTACCTGCGGCATCGGCGGCGGCATAGACGCCTTCGATCAGCTTGCGGCCGACGCCGGTCCCGCGGCTGGCCGGTGTCGCATAAAGGTCCTGAAGATAGCAAACGTCCTCGAGCTTCCAGCCATGACGGTGGAAGATATAATGTGTCAGACCAATGAGTTGGCCGTCCTGTTCCGCAACCAGCCCGTTGTAGTCCCGCACTTCGGGATCGATCAGGCGGTCAAAGGAAGAGGTGTAAACAGCTTCAGAAACACTTGTCTCGTAAAAGGCCAAATAGGCCTCCCACAGTCGCGCCCATTGGGGCCTGTCCGTTGCAGCAAGCGGACGAATAACGACGGCGGGCACGCATGCGGCAGCAGACGGTGCCAAGGCAACTCTCCTCTCAAATTACGGTCGGAAAGATTGCGCGACTAACCCCCAGGCTCATCTTTGCAACCTTTCCGTCCGCCAGGAGCCCCCACCTGACACGACCCATTAAATACGGGCGCCCTTCGTAGGGGCAGTGCCAAGTGAGCGTGATTCAGGGACTTTGTCAAAATAGTGTCGTCTTTGCCTCAAATTTGTCGGCAACTTCCAAGGTACGAACACAATATGTTGAGAAATGGCCCGATCTGGGGAGATTTCATGAATTTGCAACTTAGGGGTGTTGTTTCCAAAACAGAATCGGTGGACCCAAAAAACACCGACTCAGCGGGGATCGCAGCCCAATTCTGGACGATGGCGTCAACGACGACGTTCAGATCGGGCCATAAAGGCCAAACGCTCGAACAGATGCACGTCCTGCTTGTTCTTTAGCAGGGCCCCATGCAACTTGGGCAGGGCATCCTTTGTGTCAGAATTAAGGTCTTCGGGGCTCAGATCCTCGGCCAGAAGCAGCTTCAGCCAATCCAGAACCTCTGACGTCGAGGGCTTTTTCTTGAGGCCGGGGGTCTCGCGCAGGGTGTAGAATTGGGTCAGGGCGGTGCTCAGTAGGGCGTCCTTGATGCCGGGGTGATGCACTTCGACGATCTTTTTCATCACCTCGATCTCCGGGAACCGGATGTAGTGGAAAAAGCAACGGCGCAAAAAGGCGTCCGGCAACTCTTTCTCGTTGTTCGAAGTGATGATCACGATGGGCCGGATCGCGGCCTTTACCGTCTCTCCGGTTTCGTAGACAAAAAACTCCATCCGATCAATCTCTTGCAGGAGGTCGTTGGGGAATTCGATGTCTGCCTTGTCAATCTCGTCGATCAGCAGGACGACCTTTTCGGTTGCCTCAAATGCCTGCCAAAGCTTGCCCTTGCGGATGTAGTTGCGCACGTCGTTGACCCGGTCATCGCCAAGCTGGCTGTCCCGCAGGCGACTGACGGCGTCGTACTCATACAGACCCTGCTGGGCGCGGGTCGTCGATTTCACGTGCCATTCGATGATGGGCAGGCCCAGGGCGTCTGCGACCTGGCGTGCCAGCTCGGTCTTGCCGGTCCCTGGTTCGCCTTTCACCAGCAAGGGCCGTTCGAGAGTGACGGCGGCATTGACCGCCACTGTGAGATCGGCTGTGGCGACATAGCTGTCGGTCCCGGAAAAATGCATCTGTCTATTGTCTCCACAAGCTTGGTGCGGGCCTACAGTAGCACGCCTGTCAAAGGCCACAACGCCGGCCTCAAGAAACCGCAAAGCGGCCAAAAACGGGGGTGACACCCGGTAAGCATCGGTTTAAGGGATGCGCAGCCAAGAAGGGGTACGCCGGATGACTGGTAACCTGGAAAAGCCAGCTTTCGGAAATGCTGAGGGAGCAAAGATGAAAGCAGAAACTTTTCTGCCGGACGATTATCGTCCCGCCGAAGATGAACCGTTCATGAATGAACGGCAGACTGAATATTTCCGTCGCAAACTGCTGACCTGGAAGGCAGAGCTTCTGTCCGATAGCCGCGACACGATTACCGGTATGAAAGATCAGACCCGCAATATTCCCGACATCGCTGACCGCGCCAGCGAAGAGACGGACCGGGCTCTGGAATTGCGTACCCGTGACCGCCAGCGCAAGCTGGTCAGCAAGATCGACGCTGCCCTGCGTCGCATCGAGGAAGGTGAATACGGTTATTGCGAAATCACCGGAGAGCCGATCAGCCTCAAGCGGCTGGATGCCCGTCCCATCGCCACAATGAGCCTTGAGGCCCAGGAGCGGCATGAGCGGCGCGAGAAGGTCCATCGCGACGACTGACCAAACACTGGCCCTTCTTGGGTCGGGCGGCGCCAACCGGGGCCGCCCCGTAGACGTGGTCGGGGGCGGCATCGCCGGCCTCGCTACCGCACTTGCCTTTGCCCGCAGCGGGGCAGAGGTTACCGTTCACGAACAGGCTCCAGAACTGACCGAGGTCGGGGCGGGCATTCAGGTTACCCCAAATGGCGCGCGCGTTCTGGACGGGCTTGGCCTGGCAGAGGTTGCCTCGCGCCGTGCCATCCGGGCTGATGCGGTAGAGCCGCGCGATGCCCTGACCGGGCGCCCTGTGACCCGGTTCGATCTGCGCAAACTTTCCGGGCCGCCTTACCGCTTTTTTCATCGCTACGATCTGATCGACATGCTGGCCGAAGGCTGCCGTGCTGCCGGGGTCACGATCCGGACGGGTCAGCGCATTGAACCCTTGGGCGAATGGCCTGTTGAGCGGGCCGATGGCGCGCTTTTGATCGGGGCGGATGGGCTGCATTCAGTCCTGCGGCCCTTGCTCAACAAACCGGCCCAGCCGTTCTTTACCGGGCAGGTAGCCTGGCGGGCGACGGTGGCTGTCGAATCCCCGCCCGTCGCAAGGATCTGGATGGCTCCGGGCCGCCATGTGGTGACATACCCCCTGCAAGGGGGGCGTCTGAACATCGTTGCGGTGCGCGAGCAGGCCGACTGGGCCGCCGAGGGCTGGCACCACCTTGATGATCCCGCGAACCTGCAAGCCGCCTTTGCCGACACAGCGCCAGAGCTGCGGACGATTCTCGGGGCAGTGACATCGGTCAATCTATGGGGCCTGTTTCGGCATCCGGTTGCGCAACGATGGCACAACGACGATACCGCGATCATTGGCGATGCGGCCCATCCGACTCTGCCGTTCCTCGCTCAGGGGGCGAACCTCGCGCTAGAGGACGCCTATGTCCTTGCCCGTTGCTGCGACACCTTCGGCGATCTGCCCACAGCCCTTGCCCGGTATCAGGCCCTGCGGCGGGACCGGGTGGCCCGGGCGATTGCGGCGGCCAATGCCAATGCGGTCAACTACCACCTGGCGGGGATGAAACGCCGGGTGGCCCATCTGGGGCTGAAGGGGTTGGGCGTCCTTGCCCCGCGTGCCTTTCTGGGCCGGATGGACTGGCTTTATGGGCACGATGTGACGGCAATCGGGTGACGGCAAGGGTGTGACGGCAAGGTAAGGTGGGTCCGGACCCACCTTACGGGCAGGATCACGCGGCCAGATCAACCCAGACGGGGACGTGATCCGAGGGTTTCGGACCACCCCTCACCTCTGCCTCGATCCAGCAATCCTGCAACAAATCAGCAGCTTGCGGGGTCAGGAGAAAGTGATCGATGCGGATGCCGTCGTTGCGGTCATAGGCCCCGGCCTGATAGTCCCAGAACGAATAGTGCCCCGGACCCTGCACCCGTGCCCGGAACGCTTCGGTAAAGCCAAGGTTCTGGATCCGGCGAAATGCCTGCCGGCTTTCAAGGCGGAACAGGGCATCCTCGCGCCAGGCATCGGGGCGTTTGGCATCTTCGGCCTGCGGGATGATGTTGTAGTCGCCCGCCATCAAGGCAGGCTCTTCCGCGGCCATCAGATCGGCGGCCCGGGCGGCGAGCCGCTCCATCCAGGCAAGCTTGTAGTCGTACTTTGGTCCCGGCGCGGGGTTGCCGTTGGGTAGGTACAGGCCGCACAGGCGCACCGCCCGTTCACCGACAACCGTCGCCTCGATCCAGCGGGCCTGTTCGTCCGCGTCGTCGCCGGGCAGCCCGCGTGTCACATCCTCAAGCGGCAGCTTGGACAGGATGGCCACACCATTAAAGCCCTTCTGGCCGTGGGTTTCGACCTGGTATCCACGCTCTTCAAACAGCTCGCGGGGGAAGCCCTCGTCGACGGATTTGATTTCTTGCAACAGGGCGACATCGGGGTTGCTGGCTTCTAGCCAGGCCAAAAGCGCCTCGATCCGGGCCTTGACCCCGTTGATGTTGAAAGTGGCGATTTTCATGTTGTGCCCTCCGCTTTCGCCTTTGTCCGCGATCCCGTCGCCGGGAGCAAGTCAGATACGGGTAGGCGTGGCAGCGGTCGCCGGATGGCGGGTTACATCGAGAACGAGGTACCGCATCCGCAGGACGACGTGGCATTGGGGTTTTCGATCACGAACCTGGCCCCGATCAGCTCATCCGCGAAGTCGATGACCGCAGAGGCAAGGAAGGGCAGGGACACACTGTCGATCACCACCTTTTCGCCCTGACCCTCTAGCACAAGATCGTCTTCCTTGGCCTCGTCCAGGGCGATCTCGTATTGAAAGCCGGAGCATCCGCCGCCTTCAACGGCGACGCGCAGGGCCTTGCCCTGGGCATTGGCGCCAATTTCGGCCAGTCGGTCGAAGGCGCGTGAGGTCACTTGGGGAGGAAGCGTCAGCATCATGGGGCCTATCGGTTAGCGTTCCTCTAACATATAGGAAGAACAGGCAAAGACGACAAGCGTGGTGCTGCGCTCTCCAACGCTCCGAAAAAGGGGCAGGGCGACGGGGCCACCGGCAGAAAGGGCGAGGCAACGCCATGGCAGCCATTTATGCCTCAGACCCCGTATCGGCCCGAGGACGGCTGTACGCGGAAGAGGAAAGCACCTTTCGGTCCCCCTTTCAAAGGGACCGGGACAGGATCATCCATGCCTCGGCCTTTCGCAGGCTTAAGCATAAGACCCAGGTGTTCATCGAACACGAGGGCGACTATTTCCGCACCCGCCTGACCCATTCGATCGAAGTGGCGCAGGTGGCCCGTACCGTGGCTGCCGCCCTTGGCCTGAATGTCGAACTGACCGAGGCGATCGCGCTGGCCCACGACCTTGGCCATCCTCCCTTTGGCCATACCGGCGAGGATGCCCTGAACGCCCTGATGAAGCCCTATGGCGGGTTTGATCACAATGCCCAGGCGATCCGCATCGTCACCTCGCTTGAACGGCACTACGCCGAATGGGACGGGTTGAACCTTACCTGGGAAACCCTTGAAGGCATTGCAAAACACAACGGTCCGGTGGCCGAGCCGGCGCCCTACGCCCTGGCCGCCTACAACGCCCGTCACGATCTGGAACTGCACACCCATGCCAGCGCAGAGGCGCAGGTGGCGGCCCTTGCCGACGACATCGCCTATAACCACCACGACCTGCACGACGGTCTGCGGGCCGAGCTGTTTTCGACCGATGAATTGGCCGATCTGCCGGTCTTGCGCGACTGCTTTGCCGAGGTGGACCGCCGTTATCCCGGCCTTAACTACTACCGTCGCCGCCACGAGGCCCTACGTCGCTTTTTCGGGGTGCTGGTCGAGGATGTGATCACTCTGGCCCAGCGGACGCTGGCCGATGTCGATCCCCAGTCCGTGGCCGATATCCGTCATGCCGGACGCATGGTGATCCGGTTTTCTGATGGGCTATGGTCCGACCTCAAGGTGATCCGGTCGTTCCTGTTTCACCGGATGTACCGCGCCCCCGCCGTGATCGAGATGCGGGGCGAGGTGACCCAGGTCGTCCACGATCTTTTTCCGCTGTTCATAGACCAGCCCGATGAATTGCCCAAACAATGGCGCAAGGACGTGGCCGAGGCGTTGGATGAAACGGCGCTGGCCCGGATCGTGGCCGATTACATCGCCGGGATGACCGACCGCTTTGCCATTCAGGAACACGCAAGGCTGTGCGGGGGTGAGATCACCGCCCGGGGTGTGGCGCAAGGCTAGGGCCCGGAACCAACGTGCAGTGTCAGCGTGCAGGGTTAAAGTGCACGCCCGAGGGCGCGCAGGTCGGCCCCTTGCCGTCGCATCAAGCGGAATTTGCCGTGTTTCGTTCTGCCGCTTGGAGAGGCGCGGTTTCTGGCGCAGGCATTCGTTGCTTTCGCCCGGTCCGTCGTTGCCAGATGGCCCCCAGCATGAGAAGGACGCTGAGCACTGCAATCCCCCCGATCCCCTCCCGAAGGGTTGTTGCGCGGGCGACAGCTGTGCCGATTTCGGCAAAGGTCAGGGCAGGGCGCACATCGCCAAATTGGCCGAGGGCCGGCGCCAGATAGGCCAGGCAAAAGGCCAGGAGCAGGGCGTGCCCCCAGGCCAGGGCCGGCGGCAGGCGGGGCTGCAGCGCGATGGTGGCGGCGGCCATGAGGGGGAACAACAGATAGACGGGCCGAAGATCGGCCCGCAGGGCGGCATCGCTGGCGGCCAGTCCAAGCCCTGCGAGCAGGCACAGGCTGCCGACCATGATATAGGCTGCGCCTTGCCTGTCTGCCTCGCTCAGCCGCAGGGCGGCCACGCCCAGGGTGGCCAGGGCGGGCAGGGCCAGGATGGCCGTCGCCGCAGGCTCGGCCAGCGCCGCCATGGCCGCCCAACTGGCCACCACCAGCAGCGCCACCAGCCGCCCACCCGCTTGCGACAAGCTCGCACATGCAGAGATCAGGCAGACCCCCAGAAACAGGGCCAGCCGGATCTGGGGAAGCGCGGCGCGGACATCGTTGTAAATCGGACCCACCGCCGCGTCGGCGGCAGCCAGAAGGCGCGGGTCAAACTGCAGGACCGACAGGGCGGCCAGCAGCGGAAGGGCCAGCAGACAGAGCCAGCCCCAGCCCAGAGTGCCCCGTATGCCGCGCCCCGACACCGCAAAGGCGAGCATCGCCGCAGCACTTAGCCCCATGGCATGGCCCGCCAGAGTTGCCGCGAAGCCTGCACCGGTATGGATGGCTGTCATGGCCCCCGGCGGCAGTGCCATTGGCCGCATCTCAATCGCTCGGGGGCCAAACATGGCCGCCAGCCAGACCAGCCCGAAGAGCAAAAACACACCAAGAGCCAATCGAACCATCCGGCCTCCTCGCCACGACGCCCTACGCACATTGACGCAGACTTTTCCCGTGATAAACCCCATGGGCCGCCAGACAAGGCCGAAGTGGCGGCGAAAGGACCAGCCTATGAACATGTTCACCGATATCCGGGCCCTCGTGCTCGATTGTCTTGCCGCAATGGTTGCCGATGGGGCTTTGCCCGATGGTCTGGCGACAGATGCCGTGACGGTTGAGCCGCCCCGCGACGCCGGGCATGGGGATATGGCGACCAACGCGGCCATGGTCCTGGCCAAGTCCGCCGGTCAGCCGCCGCGTGCCATTGCCGACGCGCTGGCCGCCCGGCTTCAAGCCGATCCGCGCATCGACGCGGCAACTGTGGCAGGCCCGGGCTTTTTGAACATGCGGCTGGCATCGGGCCAGTGGCAACAGGTGGTCCGCGTGGCCTTGACGGACCCCGACTATGGCCGGTCTACGCTGGGGCAGGGCAAGCGGGTGAACGTCGAATATGTCTCGGCCAACCCGACCGGTCCGCTGCACATCGGGCATACCCGGGGGGCGGTCTTTGGTGACGCGCTGGCCAGCCTCTTGGATTATGCAGGCTGGGACGTCACGCGGGAATATTACATCAACGATGGCGGCGCACAGGTCGATGTGCTGGCCCGCTCTGCGTTTGAGCGTTACCGCGAGGCCTGTGGCCTGACGCCTGAAATCGCCGAAGGGCTGTATCCTGGCGATTATCTGGTGCCGGTCGGCGAGGCGATGAAGGAAAAGTGGGGCGACAGCCTTCTGGACAAGGACGAATCCGACTGGCTCGCCGATATCCGCGAATTCGCGACCGAAAAGATGATGGACCAGATCCGCGCCGATCTGGCGAGCCTTGGCGTGACCATGGATGTCTTCTACTCGGAAAAGTCGCTCTACGGGACGGGTCGGATCGAGGCGGCAATTGCCTCGCTTGACGAAAAGGGCCTGATCTATCGTGGCACGCTCGAGCCGCCCAAGGGCAAGATGCCCGAGGATTGGGAACCGCGCGAGCAGGTCCTGTTCCGCTCGACCGCGCATGGCGACGACCTTGACCGGCCGGTGGCGAAGTCCGACGGCAGCTGGACCTATTTCGCGCCCGACATCGCCTATCATTATGATAAGGTTACCAGAGGGTTCGACGCCCTTATTGACATTTTTGGTGCCGATCATGGTGGCTATGTCAAACGGATGAAAGCCGCCGTTTCGGCGCTGTCGGACGGCCGGGTCCCTCTCGACATCAAGCTGACCCAGATGGTCAAGCTGTGGAAGAACGGTGAGCCGTTCAAGATGTCCAAACGGGCCGGAAACTTTGTCCTGTTGTCGGATGTGGTCGAACAGGTCGGCCCTGATGTAACCCGGTTCCACATGCTGACGCGCAAGAACGACGCGCCGCTTGACTTTGACTTTGACAAGGTGACCGAGCAGTCCAAGGAAAACCCGGTCTTTTACGTCCAATATGCCTATGCCCGCGTGAACTCCGTCCTGCGTAAGGCGGCCGAGGCGGGGGTCGATGTGTCGGATGTAACGCTGGGCGCGGCCAACCTTGAGGGGCTGACCCATGAGGCCGAGCTGAAACTGGCCAAGACCATCGCTGAATGGCCGCGCCTTGTGGAAATTGCGGCCAAGGGCCACGAACCGCACAGGATCGCCTTCTATCTCTATGATCTGGCGTCGGATTTCCACGCTCTGTGGAATCGGGGCAATGACGATACCAGTCTGCGCTTCCTGCAGGAGAGTGACCCGGCCACAACACAGGCAAAAATAGCCCTGATTCGAGCCGCCGCCGTTGTTATTTCACACGGATTGGGTATCCTTGGCGTAACCCCAGTGGAGGAGATGCGCTAAAGCGCACGTACACTGCGGGTCTTGAGAGGCTAGGCAAGAAGACCCTGAGGCAACCGTTTGGCGGCGGCCGCGCGGGCAGTGAGGCATGAATGGTACAAATGACCGACGGTTTCGAACCGGCATCGGCGCACGCGCATGACGAAGCGCCAGTGATTTCTGGCGCGCGCGCAGGTGTCGTTGTCCAGTTTTTGGGGGCAGCCACGTCGCTGGCGATCCTGGCGGGGGCGGTTGTCTGGGGTTATCAACTTATCGTTCGAGACGCGACCGGCATCCCGGTTGTGCGAGCCATGGCCGGACCGATGCGCGAGGCGCCCAACAATCCAGGGGGCGAACTGGCGCTGCACACCGGACTTGCAGTAAACGCCGTTGCCGCTATGGGCGAGGCCGCTCCGCCTGAGGATATGCTCATCCTTGCCCCCGCTACCGCAGACCTGACCGAAGAAGACCTTGAGGTCGTGCCCACCGCCCAGTCCCGGGTCGAGGCAGAGGTACCCCTGATCGCGGCTGAAATCACAAGCCGTACATCGCCCGACACTCCGCTGAGCGCGACGGACATCCTGGCATTGGCCGACGCGATATCGGCTGATGTAGTTTCGGGCGGGACGACTGCAGGCGGCGCGACGCCTTTGTCCGCCCAAGCGGCCGAACCTGTTATCGCGGCGGATCTTGATACCGATGACAGTCAGGCCATGCAGGAAACGACCGACGAGGTGACGGCCCTTCTTGCCTCGCTGGTTCTTCCCGACAGTGGTGAAGGGCTGACCCGATCCCTGCGCCCGATGCTGCGGCCTGGTACCGTTGCGACACAGGCCGTCACTGGCACCGACATGACTGGCACCGACACGACTGGCGCGGACACCATCGCCGTCAGCACCCAGGCGCTGCCAGTGGGCACGACGCTGGTGCAGCTGGGGGCTTTTGAAACGGCCGAGCTTGCAGGTTCGGAATGGGGCCGTCTGGCGGTTCGCTTTGACGATTTCATGGACGGCAAGGAACGGCTGATCCAGCAGGCCGAAAGTGGTGGACAACCGTTCTTCCGGCTCCGGGCGACCGGGTTTGAGGATATGGCCGATGCCCGCCGCTTCTGTTCTGCGCTTGTCGCCGAGGATGCGGCCTGCATCCCGGTTGTGGTCCAATAGGGGTGGGGGCGCCCGCGGCCGTCATTCTGGGCCTCGCCGGCACTGAATTGAGCAAGGAAGAACAGGCCTTTTTCAGCGAGGCAAACCCCTGGGGATTCATCCTGTTCGCCCGCAACATCGACAACCCGGCGCAACTGCGGGCCCTGACCCGCGACCTGCGCGACGCGGTGGGCCGTGATGCCCCGATCCTGATTGATCAGGAAGGGGGGCGCGTCCAGCGAATGCGCAGCCCTGACTGGCGCGAATACCTGCCCGCCCTTGATCAGATGGCGCGCGCCGCTGATCCGATCCGGGCGCAATGGCTGCGCAATCGTCTGATCGCGGCAGAGCTGTGCGATGTGGGCATCGACGTCAACTGCGCCCCGCTTGTCGATCTGGTCGAGGATGAGACCCATCCCGTCTTGCACAACCGTCTGTATGGCGGGGATGTCACGACAGTCGTTCGGGCCGCCCGCACCTGTGCCGAGGCATTTTTGTCCGGCGGCGTGCTGCCCGTCCTCAAGCATATCCCGGGCTATGGCCGGGCACGGGTCGACGGCCATCTGCATCTGCCGCGCGTCAGCGCCAGCCGGGCCGAGCTTGCGGTGCGCGACTTTGCTCCGTTTCAGGCCCTTAATGACATTCGCATGGGGATGACTGCCCATATCGTGATGGAGGCGATTGATCCCGAAAACGCCGCAACCGTGTCGGCCCCTGTGATGCAGGTGATCCGCGAAGAGATCGGCTTTGAAGGCTTGATGATGACCGACGACATCTCGATGGAGGCGCTGAGCGGCTCTGTCGCCGACAGGTCGGCGGCCGCGATTGCCGCAGGCTGCGACATTGTCCTGCATTGCAACGGCAAACGCGATGAAATGGCGCAGGTCGTCGCCGCCTCTGGCAATTTGTCCCTGGCAGGGCAACGCCGGGCGGATGATGCCCTTGCACAACGCCAGAACCCTACCCCCGTTGACTCCGACAGGCTTGCAGCCGACCTTGAGGCTCTGTTGGCGGCGGGATGACCGGAATGGACCAAGACAATTTTGAAGAGGGCCGGGTCAGTGTGACCGAACGCCTCGCCGCCGAGGCGCTGATTGTCGATGTCGATGGCTACGAAGGCCCGCTTGACCTGTTGCTGACCCTTGGCCGGACCCAGAAGGTCGATCTGCGCCAGATTTCCATCCTGCAACTGGCCGAGCAATATCTGGCGTTTATCGCCCAGGCCCGCGATCTGCGGATCGAACTAGCCGCCGACTATCTTGTCATGGCCGCCTGGCTGGCTTTCTTGAAATCGCGCCTTCTACTGCCGCCCGAGCCGGGGGCAGAAGGCCCCTCGGGCGAAGAACTCGCCGCCCATCTGGCGTTCCAGCTCGAGCGTCTGGCCGCCATGCGCGACGTGGCGGCCAAGCTGATGGCAAGGGATCAGAAGGGCCGTGATTTCTTTGCCCGGGGCATCACCGAAGACGTGGCAAGGGTGCGCCGGGTGACGCATACCGCGTCGCTGCTGGATCTGATGCAGGCCTATGCACGGATCAGGACCAAGGACGACTTCCGTCCCTTTGTCATGGACCGGGTGTCGGTGATGACGATGGAACGGGCACTGGAACGGATGCGCCACCTGATCGGCTTTGCCGGGGACTGGACGGATATCGCCAGCTACCTGCCGGACGACTGGCAGACCGACCCGCAAAAGCGCCGTTCGGCCACAGCGGCCAATTTCGCCGCCTCGCTGGAACTGACCAAGGAAGGGCGGATCGAAATCCGGCAGGGCGATACTTTCGCCCCTATCCAGATCCGCAAACGCCTGCCACGCGAGGGGGGACGCTGATGGCGGACAAAGCCCACGCGCAAGAGGAAAGCCTGTTCAAGGCCCCACCCATCGCCGAACAGGAGCGGATGGTCGAGGCAATCCTGTTTGCCACCGCCGATCCGGTAACCCTACAAGAGCTGGCTGGCCGGATGCCGCATGGCTGCGACCCCGCCGAGGCGCTCGCCCACCTACGCAAGCGCTACGAGGGCCGGGGCGTCAACATCGTCAAGATTGGTGACGCCTGGGCGATCCGCACTGCCCCCGACCTTGGGTTCCTGATGCAAAAGGAAACCGTCGAGGTCCGCAAGCTAAGCCGCGCCGCGATCGAGACGCTGGCCATCGTGGCCTACCATCAGCCCGTCACCCGGGCCGAGATCGAAGAAATCCGGGGCGTCAGTGTCAGCCGTGGCACCGTCGACCAGTTGATCGAGATGGAGTGGATCCGGTTCGGCCGTCGCCGCATGACCCCGGGCCGCCCGGTTACTTTTGTGGTGACCGAAGGGTTCCTCGATCACTTCGGGCTTGAAACAGCCCGCGATCTGCCGGGGATCAAGGAATTGCGGGCCGCGGGCCTATTGGAAAGCCGGCCAACGCCGGGGCTTGGGGCCCCGACAGACGACGATGATGCTGCCGATGACGATCAACCCCCATTATTTGAGGACGATTGACGATGGCAAAATTTCTTCTGATGCTCACCACACTTTTGTTGCGGCGCACGATTGGATTGGTGATTGGCGTGGTTATCACCGCAATTCTGGGGCGGGGCCAAACGGCATGCCGGACCCGGCAGGGCGTCAACCTTGTCCGCCGCTTGACCCGGTTCTGATCCGATCCGGCGTCCGGCCGTCAGTCCGGTGCGCGAAAGTGCTTGGACAGTTTGAGGCCTTGACCCTGGTAGTTTGACGCGATCTCGCGGCCATAAAGCATGTCTGGCACCTCGGCCATTCGCTCATAAACGAGCCGCCCAACGATTTGGCCATGCTCCAGCACGAATGGCGCCTCGTGGCAGCGCACCTCAAGTACGCCCCGCGATCCGGTACCGCCTGCTGCCCCGTGGCCAAAGCCGGGGTCAAAGAAACCTGCGTAATGCACCCGAAACTCGCCCACCATCGCCAGATAGGGGGCCATCTCGGCGGCATGGGTGGGGGGGATCGTCACTGCCTCGCGGCTGACAAGGATATAGAACGCGCCGGGGTCGAGGATGATCTGCCGGTCTGTGGTGTGGATCGGTTCCCAAAAGTCTTGCGGGGCGTAGTAGCCGATCAGGTCAAGGTCGATGACGCCGGTGTGGGGTTTGGCGCGGTAGCCGACAAGACTGCCCGTCGTCGGGGCCAGATCAACCGAAAAGCCCAGACCATCGCTGATAACGGGCGTGCCGTCGACCAGCGGGTCAAGGGCGTGAAGATCGGCAAGCTCGGCATCGGACAGGACGGCATGGCCCTGCCGAAACCGGATCTGGTTGAGCCTTTGGCCGGTGCGGACAAGCACCGAAAACGACCTTGGGCAAATCTCGGCCCAAAGGGGGCCGGTGTAGCCTGCGGGGATTCTGTCGAACTCTACCCCTTCGTCGGTGATGGTGCGGGTCAGAAGGTCCAACCGACCGGTCGAGCTTTTGGCATTGGCGATGGCGTGGACATCGGCGGGCAGGGCGAGCCGTTCCATCAAGGGCACAACATAGACGCAGCCCTTTTCCAGAACCGCCCCCTGATCAAGGTCGATGCGGTGCATCTCGAACGCTGGCAGGCGGTCTGCAACGCTGCGGCCGTGGCCCGCAAGGAACGACGCGCGGACGCGGTAGGCCACTGATCCCAGACGCAGATCAAGGCTCGAGGGCTGGACCTGTCCGGCCACGAAAGGGGTATCGGCAGCGATGGCCCCGCTGTCTTGCATGGCGCGGATTTGCTGGCTTGGCAGGACGCCGGTCATCGCAGGGTTCCTTCATGGCACAAAAACGCCCGCCACGGTTTCCCGGACGGGCGGTTTTTTTGGTCGGGCTAGCAGGACTCGAACCTGCGACCTTCCGTCCCCCAGACGGACGCGCTACCAGGCTGCGCTATAGCCCGACGTGGGGGCCTTGTTACTGATATCGCTGCCAAGGGCAAGCCGGAAAACAGCAGATTTGTCGATGTCCGAAGCAATGTCCTAGCCCTCGGTCCGGCTGAGCCTGCGAGCCACGGCCTCAAGCCGGAGAACCAGTGGGGAAATGCGGCTCGCATTCGACCTGACCCGGCGAGAATCAGCCCCCAGGATCATCGAGATCAGGCCGGGCTGGCCGAGTATCGCATCCTCGTCGGGCATGGCCGGAGGGGTGCGCGGGACAGGTTTGGCAAACTCAAAGATTTCGGCCTCGGGCGTCTTGGTGTGTGCGTCCGCTGCCTCTGCCGCGCTGCGTACAAAGGTTGGCGGCGCTGTGGGCCGGGCAGGGGGGGCAGGTGGCACCACTGGGGCCTCTACCGCCTGTGGGGCGGCCTCGTCGTCCAGGACGGGGTCGGCGGGCCATGGATCGTCAGGATCCCAAGAGGCAGGGTCGCTGCCCGTTGCCAGATCATGCTCTGCCACCGGTTTGGAAATGGTTCCAGACGGGCTGACCCCGGCCTCTATCACATCGTCGGATTCAAGCGCGACCCCTGCGCCCAGGTCGGTCACATGGCGGACGCCTTTTTCGCGCAACAGCTTTTGCGCGCCTTTGATGGTCATGCCCTGTTCATGCAGTAACAACTTGATACCGCTTAACAAAGCCATGTCATCGGGGCGATAATAGCGACGGCCTCCGGCACGTTTCACGGGCTTGATCTGGGGAAATTTGCTTTCCCAGAACCGCAAGACATGGGCCGGCGTGTCCAGCCAGTCCGACACCTCGCTGATCGTGCGGAAGGCGTCGCGGGATTTGGCCATTTTGCTGCCTATGCCTTGTTTCCGGACGCCACACGTTCCTTCATCAAGTGAGACGACCGGAACGACAGCACCCGGCGGGGGTGAATCGGTACCTCTTCGCCCGTCTTGGGATTGCGTCCGACACGCGCCGCCTTTTCCCGAACGGAAAAGGTCCCAAAGGACGAAATCTTCACGCTCTCACCGCGCACGAGGGCGTCTGAAATATGGCGGAGTATCGCTTCCACCAGTTCGGCACTTTCGTTGCGCGAAAGGCCAACTTCGTTGTGAACCGCTTCGGCTAGGTCCATCCGTGTCAGCGTCTTCTCGGCCATTTTGTCCCCCTGTTTGATATGACCTTAGGCCCGTCCCTAAATTAGAGTCAATATCAAGGGCTTGGATGGCGCACTTCGCCGTATGGTTTCGCCTACCAACGCAGGACGACAGCACCCCAGGCAAGGCCTCCGCCAATCGCCTCGGTCACGATCAGGTCGCCGGTCTTGATCTGCCCACGCTCGACCCCGACAGAGAGGGCGAGGGGAATGGATGCAGCGGAGGTATTGCCGTGGTCCTGCACGGTGACGACGACCCGTTCCATCGGAACGCCCAGCTTTTTGGCAGTGGACTGGATGATCCGGATGTTGGCCTGATGCGGCACAACCCAGTCAACATCATCCGCCTCAAGGCCCACTTTTTCCAGCGCGGTGTGGGCTGTTTGTGCAAGCTTTTCAACGGCATGGCGGAACACTTCCTTGCCTTCCATCCGCAGCACGCCAGAGGTGCCGGTTGAAACGCCACCATCGACATAAAGCAGATCGCGGTAGGTTCCGTCCGAATGCAGATCGGTGGCAAGGATGCCGCGATCGCCGGTGGTTCCGTCCTGCTCTACCCCTTCGAGGATCAATGCCCCGGCCCCGTCACCGAACAGGACACAGGTCGAGCGGTCGGTCCAATCCATGATCTTGCTGAAGGTTTCCGCCCCGATGACAAGGACCCGCTTGGCCTGACCCGATACGATCAACGCGTTCGCATTCGTCAGCGCATAGACAAAACCGGCGCAGACGGCCTGAATGTCAAATGCGAAACCATTGCGCATTCCCAAGGCGTTCTGGACCATCGTTGCCGCCGACGGAAACGTCAGATCGGCGGTCGAGGTTGCAAGAATCACCGCATCAAGGTCTGTGGCGTCCAGTCCGGCGTTCTTGAGCGCCCTTTCGGCCGCCCATGTCGCCATCTTTGAGGTCGTTTCATCGCCAGAAGCGAAATGCCGACGTTCGATTCCCGAGCGGGACCGGATCCATTCGTCGGATGTGTCGAGGCTTTTTTCGAACTCAGCGTTCGGAACCACCCGCTCGGGCAGATAGTGCCCGACGCCCCTCACAACCGCGCGTACCGTCATGTTCCTATTCGCCCTCTGGCCCGGCACTTTTGGTGGCCCGGCTCCCATCTTGTTGACTATCTTGGGCAAGTGTCACCGCAGATGCAACCCGCGCGGCTAGCTTGTCCGAAAAGCCGGACCGGCCCAGTTCGAATGAAAGTTTTAGAGCCGCCGCAATGCCAGTGGCGTCCGCTGAACCGTGGCTTTTGACGACTGTGCCGTTAAGGCCAAGAAACACACCGCCGTTGACGCGCCGGGGGTCGATCCGTCTGCGCAACCGGCTAAGCGACGACATTGCCAGAACGGCGGCGATCTTGCTGAGCGGTGTCTTGTTGAAGGCCTCGCGCAGCAGGCCCGAAATCAGGTTTGCCGTGCCTTCGCCCGTCTTGAGGGCAACGTTTCCGGTAAACCCGTCTGTGACGATGACATCGACCCGAGCGGACGGCAGATCGCCACCTTCGACAAAGCCGATGTAGTCATACTCGCCCTGTGGTGCTGCGCGCCCGATCAATTCGTGCGCCACCTTCAGCTCGGCCCGGCCTTTGTGTTCTTCTGTTCCGACATTCAGAAGCCCGACCCGAGGCCGGACGATTCCCAGTCCGTTGCGGGCGTAGGAGGCCCCCATGAGGGCATAGGTCAGCAGGTCATCCTCATCGGCGCGAATATCGGCGCCGGCGTCCAGCATTACGTTGAAGCCGGCCGGATTGCGCGAGGGCCAGAGGCAGGCGATAGCGGGACGGCTCACGCCATCGGCCTTGCGCAGGCGCACCATGCTGACTGCCATCAGGGCGCCGGTGTTGCCACAGCTGACACAGACCGAGGCGCGGCCATCACGGACCGCGTCGATGGCGGACCACATCGAGGTCTTCTTGCCGTGACGCATCACCTGACTGGGCTTGTCTGTCATGGCGACAACATCGGCGGCGTTGACGATGGTGACCTTGTCTTGCAGGTGGCGGCGCTGGACCAACGGCTCAAGCTCGGTCATTGGACCGTGCAAAAGCACCCGTGCTTCGGGGCATTCCTTGAGAAAACGTTGAAGGCCCGCAACAACAGTTGCAGGCCCGTTATCTCCACCCATTGCGTCAACAGACAGGACGATCGTCGAAGAATGACTTTCTGGCGTCGAACCTGATTGCCGAGCGGGGGTCATCTTCGACTACTTGAGGTGCAGCCCTTAGGCGGCATCTTCGTCAAGATCGACCTCTGCGGCCTGTGCCACGACTTCCTTGTCGGCGTAGTGGCCGCAGGAGGGGCAGATGTGGTGAGGGCGCTTAAGCTCACCGCAGCTGGGGCATTCGTTGGGGTTCGCGGCGGTCAGGGCATCGTGTGCCCGACGCATGTTCCGGCGCGACTTGGAGATTTTATTCTGTGGGACAGCCATGTCACAACCTCAGGTCAATAAAAGGGTGGGCCAATGGCCCGGTTTGTTTAGCATCGCCTCGCGATATCGGGCGGGTCTTAGCGATGAAACCCGGCCCTGTCGAGCGCTGATCCGAAAGAGGCCGCATTCATACTGCGATAGGCGCAGAGCGCAACCCCCTTTGAACGTCTGTTTTCGCCCGGGGGGGCAGGTTACTTTTCGGTATCCTCCGCCTTGCCCAAGGTGCCCCGCAGGGCGGCCAGACCGGCAAAGGGGCGCAAGTCGGCCTGGGTCATGGGGGTCTTGCCGGGCTCGGTCACTGTGAACTCGGCCACTTCGGCGGCGTCACTGCGCGGATAGGGGGGCAGGGCGAGGGCGAGGGCCTCGATCATCACGGCAGCTATATCAAGCGTAGCGGGCAATCCCTCGAGGGTGTCGTCCTCGGGCATCTCGACTTCGCCGGCCTCGGGCGTGGGCAGATCGGCGAGGTATCGCCGAACGATGGGTTCGTCGATCCGGGTCGTTACCGGGTCCAGGGTGGCCACGCATTCCTGCACCACCGTCGCTCCCAGTCGCGCGTCAAGCCGCCAGTCGGTCTTGCCCTCGGGCGACAGGGTGCCTTCAAAGCGCAGCTTGCGGATGGCCGGGATGCCCAGAACGTCGGCGACTGCGCCCCGTTGGGCGGCATCGGGCGTCAGCAAGACGTCGGTCGGGGTGCGCTTGGACAGATCGGCCAGCCGCAGGACAAGCGTGGGCAGGGCAGGCTGGCTATCGCGGCTGTTCGACTCGATGCTCATTTCTGCATCCTTTCTTGAACTGGGGGCGCGGCATGATGTAAGCCGGATAAAAGCGACCGGGCGCCCATGCAAGGGGTGTCTGGCGGTCAGCAGGCGGGCGGAGCACCTAACACGATGGCGGGTCAATGACCATGAACCCACGAACAAACAGTACGCTACGGCGCATGCTGGGCGTTGTTGCCCTCTGTGCTGTCACGGCCTGTACCCCGATTTTCCGCAATCACGGCTATGTGCCGACCGACGACCAACTGAGCGTTGTTTCGGTCGGCGTCGACACCCGCGAAAGCGTGCAAGCGGCGATCGGCACACCGACCGCTGGCGGGGTCCTGAACGATCAAGGATTTTACTACGTCACCAGCAGCTTCCGGCATTATGGCTTTTGGGAGCCTGAAGAAATCAGCCGCGAAGTCCTTGCCATCAGCTTTGACGGGCGGGGCGTGGTCAGCAATATCGAACGCTTTGGCCTGGAGGATGGTCAGGTGGTCGCGCTGTCACGGCGGGTGACCGACGACAATCTGCCCGACACGACCTTCCTGCGGCAGCTGTTCGGCAATATCGGCAACTTCGATGCCGGGGCCCTGTTTGGCGAGGGCATATAGACCTTTTAGATCCGCCGGAGGGGCAAGCCCCCCGGCGGTCGCTGTGTCAGCCCACGTTTCCCTGTCAGTCTTCGGGCTCGAAAGTCAGGGCCACGCCGTTGATGCAATAGCGCAGGCCCGTCGGGGCTGGTCCATCCGGAAACACATGACCCAGATGAGCCTCGCAGCGGTTGCAATGGACCTCGGTCCGGCGCATGAAAAAGCTGCGGTCCTCGGTTTCGCCGACCATCTCGGGGTCTATGGGGGCATAAAAGCTTGGCCAGCCGGTCCCGCTTTCGAACTTGGTGCTGCTTTCAAAGACCGGAGCGCCGCAGCAGACACACATGAATGTGCCGGCCTCCTTGGGGAAATTGTCATGCGTCCCGGCCCGCTCGGTCCCGTGTTTGCGGGTTACCTTATAGGCAAGATCCGACAATTGGGCGCGCCACTCTGCATCGGACTTAACGACTTTCTCCATGGGGTGTATATCCTCTGTGATGTTTGCCCTTTATCTAGTGCGGCAGTTCGGTTCCGCCAAGTGAGGCCTCGATGACAGTCATGCTGCGCAAAGGGGGCTATGCGGCCCGGATTGCCCAGAGCCCGGTCGACCTTATCGCCGCCCAGCGGCTGCGGCACCTTTGCTTTATCGAACGCGGTGGTGTTGCGCCTCGGCCCGACAGGCAAGAGGCTGACAGCTTTGACCAAAGCTGCAGTCATGTGCTGGTCGAGGATCAGCGCAGCGGCCAGCTTGTCTGCTGCTTTCGCCTGATGCTGCTGCAGGGCGGGGCCGATATTGGCCATAGCTATGCCGCCCAATACTATGACCTGACGGGACTTGAGGACTATCCCGGTCCGATGGCCGAGCTTGGACGGTTTTGCATTCATCCCGACAGCCGTGACCCCGACGTGTTGCGGGTCGCCTGGGCGGCGATCACCAGGTTTGTCGATGATGCCGACGTTGCGCTGCTGTTTGGCTGCTCGTCCTTTGCCGGAACATCTGCCGAGGTTTATAGCGATGCCTTCGATATGTTGTCCGAACGCCACATCGCCCCGCCGCGCTGGCGCCCGGGGATTAAGGCCCCCCAAGTCTTGCGGTTCGTGCAGCGGTTCGAGGCCCGCGCCCGCACTCCCGACCGCCGCGAAGGGATGCTTCGGATGCCGCCCCTGTTGCGGAGCTATCTGGCGATGGGGGGCTGGGTCAGCGATCATGCTGTGGTCGATACCGACCTCAATACCCTGCACGTCTTTACCGGGCTTGAGATACAGGCGATTCCCGCTGCCCGCGCCCGCGCCCTGCGGGCGGTGGCGGGGTAGTAGGGGCGCAAAGCCGCGCCAAGGGCAGCGCTGCCGGACAGGACGGTCCCTTCGGGGAGAGTATTTGAGACGAAGCGAAGGGCAGGCCTTGCACCCGTGGCAGAGCCGCTCTAGCTGAGCCTCATGGCACGCGCACCTCTTCTTCAGCTTTCCGATATCTCGCTCACTTTCGGGGGCGATCCCGTTTTCGCGGGATTGAGCGTCAACGTCCAACCGGGTGACCGCGTCGCCCTGGTGGGCCGCAACGGGTCGGGCAAGTCGACCCTGATGAAGGTCATGGCAGGCCTTGTGGAGGCCGATCACGGCCTGCGCGTTGCCGCCCCCGGTGTGACGGTCGGCTATATGGAGCAGGACCCGACGATGGGCGGGCATGCCACATTGGGCGACTATGCCGCCAGCGGCCTGGACGAGGGCGAGGCCTACCGAGTCGAGATGGTGGCCGAGGGGCTGAAATTCGACCCGGCCCGCGATGTGTCTGTCGCGTCGGGCGGTGAGCGTCGCCGCGCGGCCCTGGCCAAACTGATGGCCGAGGCCCCGGAACTGATGCTGCTGGACGAGCCGACCAACCACCTGGATATCGAGGCGATTGCCTGGCTTGAGAACGAATTGAAAGAGACACGGGCGGGCTATGTCCTGATCTCGCACGACCGAGCTTTTCTGCGCGAACTGACCCGTGCGACTCTCTGGATTGACCGGGGCGTCGTCCGTCGTCAGGAGACAGGTTTCGACGGGTTCGAGGCCTGGCGTGACAAGGTCTGGGAAGACGAGGACCTCGCCCGTCACAAGATGGACCGCCGCATCAAGTCCGAAGGCCGCTGGGCCGTCGAGGGCATCTCGGCCCGCCGTAAGCGCAACATGGGCCGCGTCCGCGCCCTTCAGGACCTGCGCGCCGAGCGGGCCGGCCAGATCCGCCGTCAGGGCACCGCGGCCCTTGCGTTCGAGAGTGGGTCGACTTCGGGCAAGAAGGTGATCGAGGCCGAAGGGCTGGAAATGGCATTTGGTGGCCGACCCATCCTGCGCAACCTCAGCCTCACGGTTCAGCGCGGCGACCGGATCGCCATCGTTGGGCCCAATGGCGTTGGAAAAACAACGCTTATCAAGATATTGCTGGGTGAAGTTCAACCCGATGCAGGCACTGTCAAACATGGGACGAACCTAGCGGTAGCGGTGTTTGACCAGGCTCGTGCGGCGCTTGATCCTGATATGTCGCTTTGGGATAGTCTGACGGGTGATCCCGAAATGCGGGTGTCGGGCAAGGCCGATCAGGTCATGGTCCGGGGCCAGCCGCGCCATGTCATCGGCTACCTCAAGGATTTCCTCTTTGACGAGGCGCAGGCCCGCGCCCCTGTCCGCGCCCTGTCGGGGGGCGAAAAGGCCCGCCTGCTTTTGGCCCGCCTGATGGCGCGTGATTCCAACGTGCTTGTGCTGGACGAACCGACCAACGATCTCGACATCGAGACGCTGGACCTGTTGCAGGACATCCTGGGCGAATATGACGGCACCGTCCTTCTGGTCAGCCACGACCGCGATTTCCTTGACCGGGTAGCCACCACCACGATCGCCATGGAAGGCGACGGGCGGGCGACCGTCTATGCCGGCGGCTGGTCCGACTATCGCACCCAGCGCGGCGAGATCGAGATGGAAGTTGCCGCGGCCAAGGCCTTGGCGCCGAAGGAAAAGCCCAAGACCGCCGCCGCCCAGAAATCCGGCCTCAGCTTTACCGAGAAGCACCGCTTTGAGACCCTGCCGCAGCTGATCGACAAGCTGACGGCCGAGATTGGCAAGCTTGAAGTCCTGTTGTCTGACCCCGACCTTTTCAGTCGGGAGCCGGCCAAGTTCAAGAAGGCGACAGAGGCCATGGCCGAACGGCAGGCAAGTCTGGCGGCGGCCGAAGAAGAGTGGCTGATATTGGCGGAGCGGGCGGAGGCCTGAGGCAGATTTGCCCGGCCTCCGCGCAATTTAGCCGTCGAAGTTCACGATTTCCATGATCCGGAGCGCCGCGCCTCTGTGGCCGGCGATTTCGGTCAGATCGGTGGTGTCAGCGTCAAAGCTGCCCCAGCTTGCCACGAGGTCAGACAGCGGTGCCCCTTCAAGGATGGGGTATTCGTTGTTCAGCTCTGCATAGATGCCTTGTGCCTCGGGCGACACCAGGAATTCCAGAAGTTGCATCGCCTCATCCTTGTTCGGGGCCGATTTGGTCATGGCAACGCCCGAAATGTTCACATGGGTGCCGCCGTCCTCGAATGTCGGAAAGATGATCCGCACGGCATTGGCCCATTCGGTCTGCTCTGGGTCGCCGAGCATTTCGCCCATGTAGTAGGTATTGCCCAGCGAGATGTCGCATTCGCCGGCCCAGATCGCCTTGACCTGTGCCCGGTCGTTGCCTTCGGGGCGGCGGGCGAGGTTGTCGTGGACGCCTTCGGCCCAGGCCTGGGCTGCCTCTGGCCCGTCATGCGCGATGACGGCGGCCAACAGGGCAAGGTTGTAGGGGTGGGTGCCAGAGCGGGTGCAGATGCGACCGGCCCAGGTGTCCGAGGCTAGGTCCTCGTAGGTGGTGACTTCGCCATCGGCGACGCGGTCGCGGCTGGCATAGACGATCCGGGCGCGGGTTGTCAGGCCGAACCAAAGGTTGTCGGGGCTGCGTAGCTCGGCCGGGATGGCGGCGGTGAGCACTTCATTTTCGACGGGCTGGACCACGTCGGCGTCCACGATTTGTTGCAGGTTGGCGATGTCGACCGTCATCACAAGGTCCGCCGGAGAGCGGCGGCCCTCGGCCCTGAGCCGTTCGACGATGCCGCTTTCGACATAGGCGAGGTTTACCGCGATCCCGGTCTGGGCGGTGAAGGCATCCATCACCGGCTGGATGAGTTCGGGTTGGCGGGTGGTGTAGATATTCACATCGGACAGCGCTGGGGCGGCCGCGACGACCGCGGCAGAGGCCAGAAAAATTGAACGAATAGTCATGGGAACCTCAAAGGTTGCAAGATGGCCTTTGGTAACCTGAGTCTTTTTGTCGGGTCAATACCTGATTTTTTTAGTCAGGTGTTTGGGCGGCCTTGTCTGCCATCCGCACCTCGTTCCAGATTGCGTCCATTTCGGCCAGATCGCTGGTGGCCGGTGTCTTGCCCCGTTCGGCCAGCCGGTCCTCGATCGCTTCGAACCGGCGGGTGAATTTGGCGTTGGTCCGGCGCAGGGCGACCTCGGGGTCGACGCCCAGATGCCGGGCCAGGTTGGCCAGGTTGAACAGAAGATCGCCGATTTCCTCTTCTAGCGCGTCGGGGCCAAGGGTGTCGCGGGCCTCGACCACTTCGGCGGCCTCTTCCGCGATCTTGTCCACGACCTGCGCCACGTCGGGCCAGTCAAAGCCGACGCGGGCGGCCCGTTTTTGCAGCTTGAGCGCGCGCATCAGGGCGGGCAGGCCGATGGCGACCCCGTCCAGCGTGCGGCCCTGCGCCTTGCCCGCCCGTTCGGCGGCCTTGATCTTTTCCCAGTCAACGGTCTGTTGGTCGGCGGATTTGTCACGGCTTTCGGCACCAAAGACATGCGGATGCCGGGCGATCATCTTGTCGCTTATCGCGCAGGCGACAGAGGCAAAGCTGAACAACCCGGCCTCGCTCCCCATCTGGGTGTGATAGACGGTCTGCAACAGCAGGTCGCCCAGCTCTCCCTCCAGCTCGGTCCAGTCGCTGCGGGCGATGGCATCGGCGACTTCATAGGCCTCTTCGATGGTGTAGGGGGCGATGGTGGCAAAGTCCTGCTCGATATCCCAGGGGCAACCGGTATCGGGATCGCGCAGATGCTCCATGATGCGCAGCAAACGGGCCATTTGCCGCTCCGGTCCGCCGGTGGTGTCGTAGAGCAGGGAGTCGGAGGTGTCGGGCATTGCGGTCCTCTCAGCTTGGGGCTAGGCCCTGTATCGAACCCTAGCCTAGACCTGAGCCGAGCGGAGTCCAACCATGCCCGTCATCAATTCAATCGCCGCAATGGCAGACGAAATGGCGGGCTGGCGCAGGCATCTGCACCAGCACCCCGAACTGTCCTTCGACTGTCACCAGACGGCGGCCTTTGTGGCGGACAAGTTGCGGGCCTTCGGGGTGGACGAGATCCACGAAGGGATAGCCACCTCGGGTATCGTGGCGATCATCCGTGGCCGGGCGAGCGGGGCGACGGTGGGTCTGCGGGCCGATATGGACGCCTTGCCGATCCATGAGACGACGGGGGCACCCTATGCCTCGCTCACCCCCGGCGCGATGCATGCCTGCGGCCATGACGGCCATACCACCATGCTTTTGGGGGCAGCCAAATACCTGGCCGAGACGCGGAATTTCGCAGGCTCCGTCGCGCTGATCTTTCAGCCCGCCGAGGAGGACGGCGGCGGGGCCGAGGTGATGCGCGACGCGGGCATCCTTGACCGGTTCGACATTTCAGAGGTCTATGCCATCCATTCGGCCCCCGGTACTGCGCTTGGTGCCTTCTACACCACCCCCGGTCCGATCATGGCAGCGGTCGATGACTTTTTCATCGAGATCAAGGGTGAGGGCGGTCACGCAGCCACCCCGCATCAGACCCGTGACCCGGTCGTGGCGGTTTGCGGCATCGTTCAGGCCATCCAGACCATCGTCAGCCGCAATCACTATGCCCTTGAGGACCTTGTCATCTCGGTCACCCAGATCCATGCGGGCAGCGTTGAGAATGTTGTGCCCGACAAGGCCTGGATCAGCGGCACGGTGCGCACCTTTGCGCCCCATGTCCGCGAAATGGCCCGCCGCCGACTGGAGGAAGTGGTCGAAGGGCAGGCCGCCAGTTACGGGGTTGCGGCCTCGTTCTTTTATCGAGTGGGCTACCCGGCCACCATCAACGAGCCCCACAGGACGGCCTTTGCCGCCGAAGTGGCTGCCGAAATCTCGCAGGTGAATGCAGAGGCGGGACCCGAGATGGGGGCAGAAGATTTTGCCTTTTTCCTTGAGGACCGGCCCGGATCCTATCTGTTCATCGGCAATGGCGACACGGCGGCCCTGCACCATCCGGACTACGACTTTGACGATGAGGCCGCGCCCTATGGCGCGTCGTTCTTTGCCCGGATCGTGGAAAAGGCGCTGCCTATTGGCGGCCACGCCCTTGCCGGCGAAGAAATCCGACCGACATCAGACTGAAGAAAGGGGTTGCCATGTCTCTTCTTGATGCAAAAACCCAAGTCGATCATGCCTTTACCCGGACAGACCTGAAGGGTCCGTCGTTCGAGAACGCCTTTGGCGGGGCGACGTCCTTCTTGCGGCGGCGCTATACCAAGGACCTGACCGGCGTGGATCTGGCCATCACCGGCGTGCCGTTTGATCAGGCGGTGACGCATCGGACCGGCACGCGCTTTGGCCCCCGTGCGATCCGCGAGGCGTCGGCCCTGCAACCCTATGATCCGCCCTATGGCTGGGGTTTTGACCCGCTCAGCGACTATGCCATCGCGGATTATGGCGATCTGGCCTTTGACTATGCCAATATCCCCGCCTTTCCCGAGGCGCTTCGCGCCCATATTGCAGGCATTCTGGCCGCAGGCCCCGGCACGCTGACGCTGGGGGGCGACCACTACATCACCCTGCCGATCCTGCAGGCCTACGCCGCCCGCTTTGGCCCGATGAGCGTGATCCAGTTCGACGCCCATTCCGACCTTTGGCCCGACGACGACATGGCCCGGATCGACCATGGCACCATGATGTACAAGGCGGTTAAACAGGGCTTTGTCGATCCCTCCCGCTCGGTCCAGATCGGGATTCGAACAGAGTGCGAGGATTATCTGGGTGTGGAATTCATCGACGCCCGGACCGTTCACGAAAAAGGGGCGGACTGGGTGACGGCGCGGGCCAAAGAGATCGTGGGCGACGCCCCGACCTATGTCACTTTTGACATCGACGCCCTCGACCCCGCCTTTGCCCCCGGTACCGGCACGCCGGTCTGGGGGGGGCTGGCCTCATGGCAGGCCGCGGCCATCCTGCGCGATCTGGCGGGTATCAACATGGTGGGCGGCGATATCGTTGAGGTTTCGCCGCCCTATGACACCACAGGGGCCACCGCCATCGCGGGGGCGCATGTGGCGACGGAATTGCTGTGCCTGTACTGTTGGAACAAGGGAAAGAACCGATGATCTTGCGTATCCTCGCCGTCCTTGTCCTGCTGATCGGGGGGGCGATGATCTACGCCCGGCTTGCGCCGTCAAACCCCGTTGCATGGCACACGGACCCGACCGCCGCGACCGCGACGGCCCGGGGCGGCTGGCTGATCCGGCCCGAGGGGGGGAGCGGCGCGGCACCGGTCTTTGCGACCGATCCCGCCGCCTTGCTGGCGGCCCTTGATGCCGTGGCGATGGGAACGCCCCGCACCCAGCGCCTAGCCGGCAGCGTGGAAGAGGGGCGGATCACCTATACCTCGCGCTCCCGCCTATGCGGCTTTCCAGACTATACCACCGTGACGACCGTCGCCGTGGGCGAGGGCGCTGCCCCGGTGATCTGGGCCAGGCAACGGTTCGGCGCCGAGGATCTGGGCGTCAACCGGGCGCGGGTCGAGGGCTGGCTGACGCAGCTGGCAGAGGTGGTTCCCCCTCTGGCACCTTGACCCCCCCGCCGGGATGCGGGACATCAGGCGCATGATCCAGTCGGCAACCCTTGAGCAGATTCTCCAACGCTTCCAGTTTTTGGAGGCCAAGATGAATGGCGGCATGGCCAGCGCCGACATCGCCCCGCTGACGCGCGAATATTCGGACCTGCGTCCGGTAGTCGACACGATCAACACCTACCGCGCCCTTCTTGAGGAACGCGACGGGGCCGAGGCGATGCTCGACGACCCCGAGATGCGAGCATTAGCCGAAGACGAACTACCCGGGCTTCGCACAAGGATCGAAGCCGCCGAAGCGGCGCTGCGCCTTGCCCTGATCCCCAAGGACGCTGCCGACGGCCGCCCCGCCATGCTGGAAATCCGGCCCGGCACTGGCGGCGACGAAGCCGCGTTGTTCGCCGCTGACCTGTTGCGCATGTACCAGCGCTATTGCGAGGCCAAGGGCTGGCGTTTCGAGATCATCGAAGAACAGGCGACCGAGCTTGGCGGGATCAAGGAAGTGATCGCACGGGTCGAAGGGGACGGTGTGTTTGCCCGGCTCAAATACGAATCAGGCGTGCACCGGGTCCAGCGGGTGCCCGAAACCGAAAGCGGCGGCCGCATCCATACCTCAGCCGCCACCGTCGCCGTACTGCCCGAGGCCGAGGCGGTCGATATCGACATACCTGCGACCGACATCCGCATTGATACCATGCGGGCCAGCGGGGCAGGGGGACAGCACGTCAACACGACCGATTCGGCGGTCCGGATCACGCACCTGCCCACCGGCATCATCGTGACCTCTTCTCAGAAATCGCAGCACCGCAACCGCGAACTGGCGATGGACGTGCTGCGCGCGCGGCTGTTTGATCTTGAGCGGGAACGCGTCGAAGGCGCCCGCTCTGCCGACCGCAAGGCTCAGGTGGGCAGCGGTGACCGGTCCGAACGGATCCGGACCTACAACTTTCCCCAAGGCCGGATGACCGACCACCGGATCAACCTGACGCTTTATCGGCTCGACGCCATCCTGCAAGGTGACCTCGACGAGATCATAGATGCCCTGACATCCGAGGCGCAGGCACAATTGCTGGCAGAGATGGACACATGACCGCAACCGACGACACCGAAACCGGCAACAGCCTGCTGATCGCGGCCACCCGCAGGCTTGCCGCCGCGGGCGTGCCCGATGCCGCCCGCGACGCACGTCGGCTTCTGTCTCATGCGGTTGGGGTCGAGGCCGGTCGGCTGACCCTCCTTTTGCCCGAAACCATCGAAAAGACGGCGCAGGCTGCCTTTGACACCCTCATCACCCGCCGGGCCGCACGCGAGCCTGTGTCGCAACTGATCGGACGCCGGGCGTTCTACGGGCGTGATTTCATCGTGACCGCCGATGTGCTGGACCCCCGCCCCGAAACCGAGATGCTGGTCGAGGCCGCGCTGGCGCAGCCTTTTGCCCATGTGCTGGACCTTGGGACCGGGTCAGGCTGTATCCTTCTAACCCTGCTGGCCGAAATGGACGCAAGCCGGGGCATGGGCGTAGACATTTCCGCCGCCGCACTCGAGATTGCGCGTGCCAATGCCCGGCAGCTCGACCTGTCGCATCGGGTGCGGTTCGAGGTTTCGGACTGGGTGGCCGACGTCGGCGGCATCTTTGACCTTGTGGTCGCCAACCCACCCTACATCGCATCGTCCGAAATGGCCGGCCTTGCCCCCGAGGTCCGCGATTGGGAACCCCGGCTGGCCCTGACCGACGGATCGGACGGTCTTGACGCCTACCGGCAGATATTCACCTCTGTCGGCCCTTACCTGATAGACGATGGCCGCATCATCGTTGAGATAGGGCCAAGCCAGGCTCAGGCGGTCTCGGCAATCGCCCATGACGCTGGTTTTGATGTGCGGGCCCTGATCAAGGACCTGGACGGACGCGATCGCGTCATTGTGGCCCAGTGGTCCGATATCCCGTTCTGATACGCTGATTTGCTCCGATCCGGCCTTTGCAGGCAATTTTTGCTTGCGCCGCCGGGCGGGCCGTGTTTATTCACTCCTGTCTGCAGAGATGAGGGCAATAAGCCCTCTCCTACAGAACGCCGCCAGTTCATCTTAGGGCCTTCATAAGATCACAGCGTGCAGCGTGCACGCATCGGGCCAGGTGCAAACCGAAGTCGCGACAACTCCTTCCAGGCTGGACACGAAAAGTCATATGAGATCATCAAAGTCACGGTCGCGGGGCAACAAGAACCGCAGCAACAACCGTCCCTCGGGCGGAAACATCATCAACCGGGTGTTCGACAGCTCGGGTCCTGATGGCAAGGTGCGCGGAACGCCCCAGCAGATCATCGAGAAATACAACCAACTTCATCGCGACGCGCAGTTGTCGAATGATCGGGTCAACTCCGAGAACTTCGCCCAGCACGCAGAGCATTATACGCGCCTGCTCGCCGAAGCTCAGAAAGAGATCGACCGCGCCCGCGAAGAGCAAGAGCAGCAGAACCGCGACCGTCAGGCCGAACGCGACCGGCAGGCCGAGCGGGACCGCGAGCGTCAGCAAAGGCTCCGGAGCCAGGAAGAGGGCAGCGGGCCCGAGGCCTCCAATGGGCTACAACGCCAGCCCGAGGCCCAGCCTCGCCAACCCGAGTCCGGGGCGGATGCAGGACAGCAGCCGCGTCGTGGCAAGGTGTCGTCGCGGCGCGACTCTGGCAATGATGCCGCTGATCAGGATCCCGGCAGTGCAGAGCAGCCGGATTATAGCATGGACATCGCCGACGTCGGTTTCCTCAAGGCTGGCGATCAGCAGTCCAGCCTGGTGGAAACGCCCGAGGACAAGACCAGTGACGCAGCCGCCCCTGCCGCCGCCGCCAAGCCCAAGGCCGCCCGCACGCCACGTCCGCGCAAGCCCCGCGCACCCAAGGCCGCTGCTGCAGACAGTGCCCAGACCTCTGGGTCCGCCGAAACGGCCGAGTAGCCATCAGGATATCTCCTGCAAGAAGGGCCGCCTCTCAGGCGGCCCTTTTCAGTTCCCGGGCCAGGGCACAAAAGGCCTCCAGCGACACCTGCTCGGCGCGTTCTGTGGGTGGAATTCCCACCGCGACAAGATGCGCCTCGATATCCGGGGACAGCCCCCGCAGGGCCGCACGCAGCATCTTGCGGCGCTGGTTGAAGGCGGCGGCGACCACACGGTTCAGAACGGCCGGATCGGCCGGATAGCGCGGTTCGGGCAGTGCGGTCAGGTGGACCACCGCGGATGACACCTTGGGCGGCGGGGTAAAGGCCTCGGGACCCAGCTCCATCACGATCTTCGCATCCGCCCGCCATTGAGCCAGCAGGGCCAGGCGGCCATAGGCCTTGCTTCCGGGGCTGGCCACGATGCGCTCGGCCACTTCCTTTTGAAACATCAGGGTCAGGCTCTGCCAATAGGGCGGCCAGTCGGGGGGCGTCAGCCAACGGACCAGAAGTTCGGTTCCCACATTATAGGGCAGGTTGGCCGCCACCCGGATCGGTGGGGTAAGATGGGACAGAGGGTCGACCTCAAGCGCATCGCCGCCGATCACTTCCAGACGGCCCGGATAGGCCGCTGCGATCTCGGCAAGGGCCGGCAGGCACCTTGGGTCCTTTTCGATGGCCAGCACCCGGCGCGCGCCCTCCGCCAAAAGGCCTCGGGTCAGGCCTCCCGGGCCGGGGCCCACCTCAAGCACATCACAACCCGACAGATCCCCGGCACGGCGGGCAATCTTGGCCGTCAGGTTCAGATCCAGAAGAAAGTTCTGGCCAAGCGCCTTCTTGGGCGACAGGTCAAACCGGGCAATGACATCGCGCAGCGGCGGCAGATCATCGATGCCACTCATGGTTTTTTCTTGCCAGAAATATTCCCGCCGGAGGCTCCTGTCCGGGCCATATGCATGCGGCTGGCCATATCGAGGGCCGCAATCATCGAGGTCGCATCCGCCACGCCACGCCCGGCAATGTCAAAAGCCGTTCCATGATCGGGTGAGGTGCGGATGAACGGCAGTCCCAGTGTCACATTCACTCCGCCCGAAAAATCGAGGGTTTTGATCGGGATCAGCGCCTGATCGTGGTACATGGCAATTGCGGCGTCATAACGGGCACGGGCGCCGGCATGAAACATGGTATCGGCCGACAAGGGTCCCGCAATATCAAGGCCCTCCCGGCGCAGCGCTTCAAGAACCGGGGCGATCATCTCGATCTCTTCCATCCCCATCTTGCCGTCTTCCCCGGCATGCGGGTTCAGTCCCGCCACGGCGAGGCGTGGAGAGGTAATGCCAAAATCGCGGATCAGGGCGGCATGGGTGATCAGGATGGTGTCGGTCAGGCCCCGGGCGGTCAGGGCGCCGGGCACTTCGGCAATGGGAATGTGGATCGTTGCGGGCACAACCCGCAGCATGTCGCACGCCAGCATCATCACCACGCGCTGAACACCTGCCAGCGCCGCCAGATACTCCGTATGGCCGGGATAGGCGAAATCCGCCCCGTCGATCAGGGCGGCCTTGTGGATCGGCGCAGTGCACAGCGCGTCGGCCTCTCCGGCCTGAACCATGTGGACGCCCTCGGCGATGGCGTCGATGACGCCTTGTGCATGGGCAGGGTTGGGCTGTCCGGGGACCATCGGCGGACCAAAGTCGCGTTCGAGAACCGGCAACGCGCGCGCGCAGACGGCCTCGGCCTCTTGCCGGTCTTTGACGGCCTGCCAAGGGGTGCCCTGAGGCAGGTGCCGCGGATCGCCGATCCAGAGCAGGGTCATGGCAGTCCGCCGCTCGGCCCAGGCGCGGGCGGCGATCTCCGGCCCGATCCCGGCAGGCTCACCGCAGCTGATGATGATGGTGGACACCGAGGCTTATTGGTTTGCGTAGATAATGGTGGCCGAGGCCCGAAGATCGGCCAGTAACCCATCCGCCAGCCCGGCCAGGCGGGCGCTGATCAGCTGTCCCCGCACGGCATCCCTGCTCAGGGCTTCGGTGCCCTCGTAATCGCGACCGCAGAGCATCAAAAAGAGCAGGGTCTGGCCATCGGACCGGGTCAATGCAGTTGTCACCTCGTTGGAGTCCAGCTTGGCCAGTTCCAGCGCGACGTCTTGGGGGATCTCGGCGGGTGGCAACTTGACCCGTTCAAGGGTTTCGGGCGGCAGCCCCAGTGCTTCGCCGTATAGGTCGTCGCAGGTGTCGACCCGGCTTTGCAGGGCGGCGGCCTCTGACATTGCGGCCTCGGACCGGCCCCCCGCGATGTAGAATGCGGCATAGTCTATGGCTGTCACGGCGGGCGCGGAGAAGGGCGCTTCGCGGACGTCGCGCAATTGGAACAGGGCGATACCGTTGGGGATCGGGATCGGGGACGTCACCTCGCCCGGCGCAAGGCCAAGGATCACAGGCCGCAGGGGGGCAGGGTAGTTCGACAATGGCAGCCAATTCAACCGACCGCCCTGTTCGCGTGAGGGCAGGGCAGACACTTGCCGGGCGGCGTCCTGAAACGCCGAGATCGACCGCATTTGCGAGATTTCCTCGGCCACAGCTGCCGCCTGCTCGGCCCGTTCGGGCGGGGCGGCGATGATGATTTCGTTCAGCAGGACCTCGACCCCCTCGTTGGGGTTCGGACCACGGGCAAGGGCCGCGTCGATATCGGCCTCGGTCACTTCGACCTGCGAACCAAATTGGGCGCGGACAAAGTCGCGCCAGCTGATCCCCATGACGACATAGTCGCGAAGGGTCTCACGCTCGACTCCCTGTTGGGCAATCACGGCAAGGAATTCGTCGAGCGAAAGCTCGGTCCGTCCGGCAAATTCTTCCAGCGCCAGCTGGCTGCCTTCTTCGGTCAGGCGCAGGCCTGCCGCGGCGATGGCCTGGCTCTTGAGCCGCTCTTCGATCAACTGCTCCTGGGCAAGTTCGTCCAGGTCTCCCTGGGTGCCAAAGACGTCTAGGAGTGCCTGGCGCTGTTCGATCTCGTAGCGGCTGATCGCCCGCTCGTTCACGATGATGGCAGGGGAAAACAGATCCTGTGCCCATGCAGCGGGTGCCAGAACAGGAGCCAGACAGAAGGCCAGGCATAGGCCCAGGCTTGGTCCCAGCCGGGGCATGAGGGTCGAAAGGGACAGGCGCATGAAAGCCTCGTGCAGTTTCTGGGTTCAGTCAGTGCCCGAAGGCCCTGTCGTATCGCGTTTTGTCGCCACTCTCAGTTTCGGCACGAACCGGCCGGACCTGCCTGTGAGCGTCCAGCCGAAAAGCCGGTCAGATTGATGGCAAGGTCAAAGTTAGTGGTCGGATCTTCAGTCGTAAATGAGGTGTAGCGGCGCGCCACTGAAAGGTCCACCGTGACGCATTCATTCTGCCACCCTAAGCTAAAGCCCGCCCTTGCCAATTGATTGGCCGCCTCGTCATAGCGGGCATCGGCCCTGAGGCTCCAATTGTCGGTGACCCGCCAGTCGGTGTCGAAGGACCATTCGGACGCCGGCGAATCCCGGTCGCGAAAGGCGTCTTCGGGCAGCCAGAGGTAGGAGGCGTTGAAATCGATCCGCTCGTTCGACCAGTTCACCTTCGTCTCGGCCTTGTTGATGTCGAGGTCATCGTCGATCAGCGTCCGCACCTGCCATTCGAAACCGCCATCCAGCGCCAACTGCGTCGACAAGAGCCAGTCAGAGTTGGCCTGGGCCTGCCCAGAGGCTGCCGAATAGGCGGGCTGAACCTGGGACTGGAACACCCGTCCAAAGGTCATCGTCGAGGTGCCAACATCCGGGACGCCCAATGTCCAAGCCACACCGGCGCTTGTCCGGAAGCCAAGCTCGCGGGCATCCTGCCCCGGCGTGCGGGTCAGGGCCATCAGGTTGCCTTCATCAAGTTCGGCCAAGAGCCCGTCTTCATTGGGCGGAACAACCCCGAACGCTTCGGACCAGCCCAGGCTGACGATCGGTTCGATGATGTTCACGATGCCCGTCGGGTCTGGGCGCATCAGAGGCCAGCGCAGCGTCACCGACCCCGAGGGTCCGGCCCGAAAGCCGGTCTCATAGGTGGGATCGTCATTGATGAGGTAATAGTCCAAGACGACCTTTGCATCGATCGTCATGACAAGTCCGACCGGACTGACCCATTGGTGAACCAGCTCAAGCCCGGTACCGACCCGCGCCACGTCACGCGCCGACGCCGGATCGGAATTCTTGGTCCGTTGCAGCGCGTCGGCCGAAACGGACCATGTGACAGTCGCCCCAAGATCGTCGAGGTAGCTGCGCTTTTCATAGCCGAAATCAAGCACGATGGGCGGCAGGGCCGAATCCACCTCTGCTTCGCGCAGGCTTGTGTAGAAAGCGGCTTGGCCAAAGAACAGATCGTCCTGCCGAACCCGCGTCAGCGTCAGGCCGGATACCAGGCGGTCCTGATCCGAATAGCCGTAGTCCAGCAGGTAGGTTGGATCGGACAGAGCTTCGATATTGAAGGACAATTGCACGCCCCGGCCGATGTCAAAGTCACCAGAGGCGCGGGCAAAGCTCCGTGTCGTGTCGGGGACGATGTCGTCCCGCCCGACTGAGGCCAAAATCTCGATGTCGCCTCGCAAGTAGGCCTGCCGGTAGCGGGCCTCGAGTGTTGTGGTGCTGCCGGACAGATAGGGCGTCAGCGTCAGGTCACGTCGGTCCCCGATCCGGATGAAATAGGGCAGTTTCAGCCCAATGCCCAACTGGTTGGTGGTCCGGACCTGTGGCACCAATAGACCGGTCGCCCGTTCAAGGGTCGGGTCTGGCAGGCGCATACGGGGCACCCAAAGGACCGGAACGCCCCGGATCAACAGGCTGGCGTTGTCGAAATATAGCTGCCGGGTTTCGGTGTCATGGATCACGCTTTCAGCGCGGATTTCCCACAAGGGGGCGCGGGTGCCGCAGACCTGGCAGGATGTGGCAGCAGTCCGGGTCAGGGCGCTGTAGCGACCATCCACCCGCGTGATCTGATTGGCGGCGAGTTGGAGTTGTTCGTCCAGCACCAGCCGCGCGCTGCGCAAGAGCCCGCTTTCCAACCGGGGGTCAAGCTCGGCCCGGCTGGCTGTCAGGATCTGACCGTCGGCGGTTCGGATAAAGATCGGGCCTTCGATGCTCAGCCGGTCGGCAGTGCGGTCATAGGTGATGCGCGAGGCGGAAAGGACTGTCCCGTCATAAAAGGCCTCAACATTGCCGTCCGCCACCAGCCGGTTGTCGCCGCTCAGGGTTACGCTGTCCGCGACCAGAGTCGCGGCCCCCTGAGCCGTGGCAAGGGAGGGCAGAATGAGGGCCAGGCAAAGAAAAGCAAGGCGCAGCATCAGCCGTCCTCAAGATGCAACAACAGCCCAAGCGACAGGCCGATGGCAATCAGCGGCGGCGCCCAGGCGGCAAGCATCGCGGGGATTTGCCCGTTTTCCCCAAGGATTTGGGCAAAATTTCGCAAAAAATAGATCGCAAAGCTAAGAAGGATCGCTGACAGGACCATCAGGCTCGTGCGTCCGCCGCGCTGGTGGCGCAGGGTAAAGGCCGCACCGATCAGCACCATAGAGACAAGGAATATCGGCAAAGCCAGTTCCATCTGCAAAAAGACCTGATGCCGGCGGGCCGAAAAGCCGGCAGCCTGCAACCGTTCGATGAACTGGGGCAGGTCCCAGATCGCAACGGAGGATGGGGTGCCAAAGCTGTCACGGATCTGCGCTGCGGTGAGCGAGGAGTTGACTTGCAACTCGGGAAGGAAAACCGCTTCGGCCTCAGGGTTGAGGGCGTTGCTCAGTGGCCAGACCTTGGCGTCGGTGAGGGTCCAGGCCCCGTCTTCCAAAAGCGCCGACGCGGCTTCGATCCGGCGCTGGGGTTTGCCCTCAAGACCGAAGGTGATGAAGCTCACCCCGGTCAGTCTCGTACCGTCGAGGTTGGCCGATTCCGCCCGGATCACCGTCTGTGCCGTTTCGTTCCCTTGCCGCAGCCACAGCCCGTCGTCTGACAGAGACAGAACGCTCGTCACGTTGCGAATGTCATCAAGCTCGGCCTCATAGGCCTTGGAGGTCGCAGCCACGATCGGGTTCAAGAACCCCACCGCCAGAATACCAAAGGTCAGCGCCACCAGTAGGGGGGCAACCAGAGACCTGATGGCGGACCGTCCGGCGGCCCGGATAACGACCATTTCAGACGACCGCGCCAGCCCCAGAAAGAAGGCAAGCGTCGACAGGATGATGATCAGCGGCAGGATCTGGTAGATCCCCTTGGGGGCGTTCAGCAGCGTCAGCTTGATCAGCTCGCCAAAGTCGGCGGTGTCCGCGCCAAAGCGGCGGGCCTGCTCGATCAGATCGATGAACAACGACATGACCAGAAAGATCCCGAAAACGGCCAGGATGATCAGGGCGAAACGGCGGGCGAGGTAGCGGTGCAATATCATGCCCGGGCCCCTCTCGGCCGCCGCTGAAACATCGCAGGCCTTGTCGTGGACCACATCAGGACAAGCGCCATGACGACGCCAGTCAGGCCAGCCAGGTAGGTCAGGGGCCAATTGGCCGGATTGACCCTCACTGCGTTGGTCGTGACCGTTTCGATCATCTTGACCACGATCACCAGCGCGATGGCGGCCAGAACCTGGCGCCAGACGCCGAACCGGCTGAAACCGCCGATCAGCAGGGTGGCAAAGCCGATCAGGGGCCCGACAAACCCCAATATGGCCTGGGCAAAGCGGTTGTGTCCTTCGGCCACCAGTTGACCCGCGGTGCGCCGGGTCTCTTCGATGAGGTCGGGCGTCGGCGACAACAGCTCAAGCGTCGAAAGCTCGCGCGAGGATCGGCGGGTGGTGTCGGGGAGATTGACGAGGGTGCCGATGTCATAAGCCAGATCGTTGAAAGACGTGGTGATCAAGCGCTGGCTTTGTCGCTGAAAAGCCTGTGCCATTCCGTCGATCATCACCAGTTGCGGCCCAGTAATGGTCCGCACCACATAGGCGCTTGAGGCGGTATAAATAACCGATTCATCGCGGGCGCGGGTGTCGGACAGAAAGATATCGCGCAACTCGCCCGCCTGGGTGATGTCGCGGATGTAGAGGGTGATGCCCGAGGTGGGCGACAGGAACTGTCCTTCCTGAAGAAAGCGGGTGGTGGCGTTTTGCGCAATCTCGGCCTGCCGCCGGTTCATTTCAGAGGCGGCGGCGGGAACCAGGTAGTGTGTCAGCACCGACATCAGCCCGGCCACGATCACCCCAAAGATCACCACCGGTCGGCCCAGCCGGAAGGCAGAGGATCCGGTGGCTTGCAGAACGATCAATTCGCTTTCTGCGGTCATCCGGTTGGTGACATAAAGGCTTGCCGCGAAAGCTGCGAGGGGCAGCACGATCGCGATCAGCCCGGGAAGCGTCAAGAGCGACAGGGTCAGGAATATTCCCATCGTCTGGCCGTCCGCGACCAATTGGTCGAACAGGGATACCGCCCGGTTGACCCAATAGACCAGGATCAGGACAAGTGCGAAGAATCCGAACAGGACCATCAGCTGGGACAGCAGATATCTGTCGAATCGTCCCACGTCGTCCCCCTCCGAAGGCACCGCGCCCTTGGTCCGTGGAGGCTACCGCATCGGGCAGGCGGATTGAACAGCTATCTGGTGTTCTGGCCCCCGGGCCGGTAGCAATGATCCAATCCCCGCCCACTGACCGAAAGGCCCGCTATGACTGACCTCGCCAAGATTTCCTTTGCTGCAAAAGAGCTGGCAGACATCTCGAAGCAGACTGGCCGGATCGCGGTGGTGATTGCCGAGGATGGCCGCCTGGGACCCGAGGCTCGCAAGGTCAATTCCTTGACCCGCCGGGCGATGTCGCGGCTGGTCGAGGGACCGGGTTGGGCCAAGATGAAGGCGGGCGATGTGGCCGTTATTTCCTACCCCGGTGGCATGCAGGCCGAGGCTGTCCTTGTCGCCAAGCTGCCCCGCCGCCCGACCGAGGCCGAGGCGCGCAGGGCCGGCGCTGTCATGGCTGCCAAGCGGGGCTCCGGTGATCTGACAGTCTTGGCTGGCAATATGGGTCGGGTGGCCGAACTGGCCCAAGGGCTGGCGTTGCGGGCCTATGACTTTAGCGACCACAAAAGCGGGGCGCCCGATCCGACCGGGGCCATCACAATCATGTGCGAGGACCCCGAGGCCGCTTCTGCGGCCGCAGCCCCCGGCCTTGCGGTGGCCGAAGGGGTCTTTTTCACCCGCGATCTGGTGAATGCCCCCGCCAATATCCTCACCACCACCAGCTTTGCCGATCAACTCGTTGCCCTGACCGCCCTTGGCCTCACGGTCGAGGTGCTGGAAGAGCCTGCGCTGGAAGAGCTTGGGATGGGGTCGCTGCTTTGCGTGGGGCAAGGCTCTGCCAGTCCCTCCAAGGTCGTCGTGATGCAGTGGAATGGCGGCGGGGAAGAGCCGCCCTTTGCCCTTGTCGGCAAGGGCGTCGTCTTTGACACCGGCGGCATCAGCCTGAAACCGGCCGGCGGCATGGAAGACATGACCATGGACATGGGCGGGGCAGGCACCGTGGCCGGTGTGATGAAGGCCCTTGCCCTGCGCAAGGCTCGTGCCAACGTGGTAGGCCTTGTCGGGCTGGTGGAAAACATGCCCTCGGGCACAGCCGTTCGTCCCGGCGACGTGGTCACCTCGATGAAGGGGGACACGATCGAGGTCATCAACACCGACGCCGAAGGGCGGCTCGTGCTGGCTGACGTGCTTTGGTATACGCAAGAACGGTTCAAACCGACCGGCATGATCAATTTGGCGACGCTGACCGGGGCCATCATCGTGGCCCTGGGCCATGAACATGCGGGCGTCTTTTCCAACAACGACGCGCTGGCAACCGCCTTTCTCAGTGCCGCTGGGGCGGAGGAAGAAGGGGCGTGGCGGATGCCCATGGGGGCGGCCTATGATGCCAAGCTCAAAAGCCGGATCGCGGATATGAAGAATGTCGGGGGGCGCGATGGCGGATCGATCACGGCGGCCCAGTTCCTCGCCCGTTTCGTCAAGGACGATGTGCCCTGGTGCCATCTCGATATCGCAGGCACGGCATCGTTGAAGTCCGACAGCGACCTTGCCCCCAAGGGGGCGACAGGCTGGGGCGTGCGCGCCCTGGACCGGTTGATCCGGGACCGTTACGAGGCCCGGGACCAGGGGCAGTAGCGGATGGGGGCGGCCTTTTTCTACCATCTGACCGACAGCCCGCTTGAGGTGACCCTGCCGATGCTGATCGGCAAGGCCCGCACGGCGGGCTGGCGGATCGAGGTGCGGGGCACCGATGACGGCCAGATGCGGCGCTTGGACGAGGCGTTGTGGCGGGGGCCGGACGACGGGTTCCTGCCGCACGGCCTCGCCGGTGGGCCGCATGACGCCCTGCAGCCGGTCCTTTTGACCGTCGCAGGAACCGGGCGCGGTCCGCAGGCAGGGTCAGAACCCGGTTGCCTGATGACCCTTGGCGGCGCGGAGGTCAGCCCCGAGGAGGTTGTTGCCTTGGCCAGGGCGTGCATCCTGTTTGACGGGCACGACCCCGACGCGGTGCAGACGGCCCGGCGCCAATGGTCTGCCCTGACCAAGGCCGGAGTGGCTGCGCAATACTGGGCGCAGGTCGACGGGCGCTGGACGAAGCAGGCCGAAAAGGGCTGACAGCCCGATCAGGGGGTCAGTAGCAGTTTGCCATCCGCAATCTCGATCCTTGAGAATTGCGACAGGTAGGACATCCCCAACAAAGACCCGAACAGTTCGCCCTGGTTGACCACGGCGCGGACGCCGGTGTCCGTCACCCCTTCAAAGGCGACGCTGTCGAGCCAGACGGTTGCGGTGCGCACCGTCCCGTTGGCGGTCTGGGCCGAGCCGAGATAGGCCAGCGTTTCGGTTTCAATGCCGACCTTGGCCGCGTCTTCTTGCGAGAGCACGATCTGGCTTGCCCCGGTGTCGACGACAAAGTCGATGGGGGTTCCGTTGACATCGAGGGTCAGATGGAAATGGCCGTCGCGGCCCACGGGAACTTCGATCTGGCCATTGCTCAGCACGCCCTGGCGGGGCGAGATTTCGCGGCTGATGTCCCCCCACATGCCGACGGCGGCGATCACGCCGAGGAAGATAAAGCCCCAGACGGCGGCCTGCTGGGCCACCTTGCCAAGCGACTCGCGGTTGTGGGTGACAAACCAACCCGCCACGGCGATGCCGAGCAGGGCGAGATAGGCGAGAGAGGCGATCGAATTGCTGTCCATGGCCCTGATATAGGGATCAGTTTGCCATCCCGAAAGAGCGCAGCCCATCAAGAACGAACTGAACGGCCAATGCGGCCAGCAGCATGCCCAGAACCCGCGTGACCACATTGATCCCGACCCGACCCAAAAGCCGCTCGATCGGGTCGGAGGCGAGGAAGAACAGGAACACGATCAAGAGGTTGGCGGCCAAGACCCCTGCGATGACAGCAAAATCGACAGCCGACTGCGCCTGTCCGGCCAGAAGGATGATCGTCGTGATCGCCCCCGGTCCGACGATTAGCGGCAAGGCAAGGGGAAAGACCGAAGGATCGTGATCGGGGTCGGCCCCGTCCTCGGCGTTGCCCTGGCGCCGGGTCTGGCGCCGCTCGAACAGCATGTCGAGGGCTGTGAGGAACAACAGCACCCCGCCAGCAATGCGAAAGGCCGGCATGGAGATGCCGATAAAGCCCAGAACCGCCTCGCCCAGGAACAGAAAGGCCAGGGCCAGCCCGCCCGCCACAAGGCAGGCGCGCAGCCCGATGGTGCGGCGTTGCGCCGGGGTCATGCCTTGCGTCAGGGCGATGAAGACCGGCACCAGCCCCGGCGGGTCGATGATGATGAAGAGGGTCGTGAAGGCGGTGATCAGGACGGCGAGTTCGGTCATGGCAGCGCCCTTGCGCCGGTGGGACGCCTCCGGCGGGGGAGTATTTGTAACAAAGCGAAGGGCATCATGCCGCCTGCGCCCGTTCCAGTTTTTCGAGGGCGGCCATCCAGATCGCTTCGGCCCGTTCAAGGGCTTCCATCACTTCGGCGTATTTCTTGTTCCAGGTGTCAAGCTCGCCTTTGCGACTGTCTTCGTAGAGCGCGGGATCGGCGAGCTTTTTGGCAAGTTTGTCGCGCATCTCGTTGATCTTGTTGACGCGTTCTTCGCCCTTGCGGACCTCTGCCTTGAGGGCGAGGACCTCGTCCCGGCTGGGACGGGTGGGTTTGACGGGAGCGGGCTTGTTCTTGTTGGCGGGTTTGTCGACGGTAAGCAGCATGCGCCTGTAGGCATCCAAATCGTCGTCATATGGTTTGACATGGCCGTCCTTAACCAGCCAGAGCCGGTCGGCGACCATCGACAGAAGGTGCATGTCGTGGCTGACCAGGATGACCGCGCCGGAATAGGCCGTCAGCGCCTCGACCAGTGCTTCGCGGGATTCGATGTCGAGGTGGTTGGTTGGTTCGTCCAGGATCAACAGATGCGGTGCGGGCAGGGTGGCCAGCAACAGCGACAGGCGCGCCTTTTGACCGCCAGACAACCGCCCGACCTCGGTTTCGGCCTGCGCGGCGCCAAGGCCGAAGCCTGCCAGCCGCGCCCGCAGCCTGGCTTGCCCTTCTTCTGGCCGTTCGCGCAGGAGGTGCTGGAGTGGTGTTTCCTCGACCCGCAGCTCATCGACCTGGTGCTGGGCGAAAAAGCCGATCCGCAGCTTGGAGGAGCTGGTCATCTTGCCCCGCGCGGCGTCGAGCCTGCCCGACAGAAGTTTGGACAACGTCGACTTGCCTTCGCCGTTGCGCCCCAGAAGGGCGATCCGGTCGTCCTGGTCGATCCGCAGGTTCAGGTCGTGCAGCACGATGTGGTTGCCATAGCCCACCGCCACCCCTTCGGTCGCGATGATGGGGGGCGAAAGCTCTTCGGGGGTGGGGAAGGTAAAGACGGTGCGGGCCGCATCCTCGGGGACCCGGATCGTCTCCATCTTTTCGAGCATCTTGACCCGCGACTGGGCCTGCTTGGCCTTCGACGCCTTGGCCTTGAAGCGGTCGACAAAGCTTTGCAGGTGCGCCCGCTTGGCGTCCTGTTTCTTGGCGGCGCTGACCATAAGTGCCCGCTTTTCAGCGCGTTGCCGGGCGAAGCTGTCATAGGGGCCGGTGTAATAGGTGAGCTTTTTATCCTCAAGGTGCAGGATCGCGCCGACGGACCGGTTCAGTAGTTCCCGGTCGTGGCTGACGATGAGCACCGTGTGGGGGTATTTGACAAGATAGGCCTCGAGCCAGAGTGCGCCTTCAAGGTCGAGGTAGTTTGTCGGCTCGTCCAGAAGCAGCAGATCGGGTTCGGCGAAAAGCACGGCGGCAAGCGCCACCCGCATCCGCCAGCCGCCCGAAAACGCCGAACACGGCATGCGTTGTTCGTCGTCGGTAAAGCCCAGCCCCTTGAGGATCGAGGAGGCCCGCGCTTCGGCCGACCAGGCGTCGATATCGGCGAGCCTTGTCTGGATTTCCGCGATCCGGCCGGGGTCGGTGGCGGTTTCAGCCTCGGCCATCAGGGAATGCCGTTCGACATCGGCCTTGAGCACCGTATCGATCAGGCTGACCTCGTTGCCCGGCACCTCCTGGCTCACGCCGCCGATCTTCCAGCCGCGGGGCAGGTCGACGGTGCCGGTGTCGAGGATCAGCTCGTTCCGGATCAGCTTGAACAGGGTGGTCTTGCCCGTCCCGTTGCGTCCGACAAGGCCAACCTTGTGGCCCGTCGGGATTACGGCAGAGGCGTGATCCAGCAGGACCCGGCCTTCGATGGCATATGTGATATCTGTGAGGCGCAGCATTCCGTCCCCATGCCTGATGCGGGGCGGCGGGTCAATCGGGCTTCACCCGTGGGGGGGCCAATGATGGTGGGCATCGTCGATCATGAAGGCGTGGCTGTGCTGCCGCCCCCCATGGACCAGCAGGTGGGGGTGATCGGGGGGCAGGTCAGGGTGGCCATGGGCCAGTGCCTCGGGGTCTTGCGCCGGCCAGAGCCGGGCGGCTGTGGCCAGCCCCAGCCCGGCCAGCAGCCCCAGGGCGGCCATGGCCGCAGCGGTGCCGAACCGTGCCATGGCCCAGCCTGCCAAAGGATAGGTGACCAGCCAGCAGGCATGCGACAGGGCGAATTGCGCGGTGAAAAGCGCCGGCCTGTCCGCCGACTGGGCCGAGCGGCGCAGCAACCGTCCCGAGGGTGTCAGGATGGCCGCATAGGCCAGCCCAGTTGCCCCCCAGAGCGCCAGAAGTACGGCCCAGGGGGGCAGCCCGGACAGCATCAGCCAGATCGTCTGCCCGGCGAGCAATAGGGTCAGGGCAAGCCCGCCGGCCATCATCACCGGCCGGTCACCGGTGCGGCCGAGCAGGCCCGGCAGTGCCAGAGCTGCGAACATGGAGCCGGCCCCAAAGGCTCCCAGCGCCACGGCCACATCTCCCTCTGCGCCGCCATAGCCGCTGCGCACGACGACCACGGTGTTGACGATGACAAAGGCCCCCGCCGCCGCCGCCGCGAGGTTCAAGGACAGCAGCCCCCGCAGTCTCGGTGTGGCGAGGTAGATCCGCAGCCCGCGTGCGAGCCTTTCTCGAAAGGGCCGTGCCCGGTCCTGGCCGGGTTGGGGCAGTTCGGTGGATCGGATCAGCAGGGCAGAGGCGACGAACCCTATGACCGTGCCCATGAACAGCCAATGGTAGCCCATCACCAGCAGTAGCACCCCGGCCAGCGCCGGGCTGATCAGGTTTTCAAGGTCATAGGCCAGCCGCGACAGGGACAGGGCGCGGGTGTAGTCGGCCTCTTTCGTCAGGATGTCGGGGATGGTGGCCTGAAAGGCAGGGGTGAAGGTCGCCGAGGCGGATTGCAGCAGGGCGATTGCCAGATAGATTTGCCAGATCTCGGTGATGAAGGGCAGCGACAGGGCGACGCCCGCCCGGATCAGGTCTGCCCCGATCAGCACCGGCCTGCGGGGCACATGGACAAGCAGGGCGGCGGCGACCGGCGACAGGCCGACATAGGCCACCATCTTGATGGCATAGGCCAGCCCCAGCACCGCCCCGGCCTGATCGCCCGCCAGATCAAAGGCCAGCAGACCAAGCCCGACCGTCAATAGACCGGTTCCCAGAAGGGCCACGATCTGTGCGGCGTAAAGCCTGCCAAAGACGGGATGGAAGAGAAGGATCAGCATGGCGCAACGCTAGCATGGCGGCATTGCATTGCAGAGGCCAAGAATGCGGATCCCGGCTTTTCACGGCTGATCCTCCGTGCTAGTGCGGCGCCGACCGTTACCGGGGCGCTTTGCCCCATCACCAAATGAGGCATGTCATGGCTATCGAACGCACCCTTTCCATCATCAAACCCGACGCCACCCGTCGCAACCTGACCGGCAAGATCAACGCCAAGTTCGAGGATGCCGGTCTGCGCATCGTCGCCCAGAAGCGGATCCAGCTGACCATCGATCAGGCTGGCATGTTCTATGACGTACACCGTGCCCGGCCGTTCTTTGGCGAACTGACTGAATTCATGGCCTCGGGTCCTGTCGTTGTTCAGGTCCTTGAAGGCGAGGGTGCCGTTCTGAAGAATCGCGAAGTCATGGGTGCCACCAACCCCGCCGATGCCGCCCCCGGCACGATCCGCGCCGAATTCGCAGAATCGGTTGGCGAGAACTCGGTCCACGGATCCGATGCGCCCGAGACCGCGGCACAAGAGATCGCGTTCTTCTTTTCGGGTCTTGAACTCGTCGGCTAAGGCCGGGCGGGCCTGGCCCGCTTGATCACGTCAGCAGCGCCCGCGCCGGTCACCCCGCCGCGGGCGTTTTGCATTCAGCACCGTTCGCGGTTGTCCAGGCCGGTTTCGACCAGAAGGCAGCGGTTCCGGGCCTCGTAGTAATAGCCCCGCGCATACCAGCCAACGGCCTCATCGATATCGCCGTCAGCCACGATCCAGGCCCCGCGCAGGTAGCGCCCGGCAAACCTCAGGTTCGTCTCGGCATCGAGCAGGTCGGACGGTGCCCCGCGAAAGCCCATGGTGCGGGCGGTTTCTGGCAGGATTTGCATCAGCCCGTAGTAGGGGCCATTGCGGGCATTTGCCCTGTAGTCGCTTTCGCGTTGGATGACCCGGTGCAACAGCGCCTCGGGGATGTCGTGGACCTGGGCATATTCCCGGATCAAGGCCCGCATTTGCGGCGTTTCGCCGGGGTAGAGGTTTGAGCTGACACTGAGGTCCTGTCTGCTGCCGCAGGCCGCAACAGTAAGTGCTGCAAGAAGTGTGAGCGTCATCAGGGCCTTGTTCATGGCGATGCCTTTGTTGCCTGAGGCTTTACCAGCCCGATTTCGTTCATGAAGCTGTCAAGGGCGGCCCGATCCGTGTCGAAATGGCCTGCGACGATCTCATCGAACTTTTCGCGCAGCTGGGCCTTTTCGGCGCCTTTGCAGTCGTTCCAGGGCCGGCCCTGTAGCCCCATGACCAAAACGTAGTAGCCGATGAAATGTGGCCGCGATCCATTGGCCAAGAGCCGGGCATAGGCGGCGTCTGCCCCCATGGCCTGAACCTCTTCGGCCGTGGTGATGCCGGCCTTGCGAAACGCTTCTGCGCTGGCGGGTCCAAGGTTGCGGATCGTGGTGATAGAGGCCATGGCCACAAGACTATCAGGGCCAACGGAAAAGGCCAGACAGGCTTTGCGCGCCAAAGGGAGGAAAAGCGCCAAGGCCCATCTGGCCTGCAGTCCGGACAGGCCATCGAGGGAGGGCGATGGCGGGCCGGGGAGGTCCTACGGGATCAGATGCTTGCAAAGTCCCGGAAAACGACTGGTGCCGGCGGCTTTGACCCGGCCGTCATTGGAGTGGGTTTCTGTGACGTCGCGGGCGACGGTTTCGTGGATTTTTCTGACATCTGCTCGGTCCTTGCGGCTTTGGCGTCTTTCTGCGCGGGTTGCCGTTTAGCCTAATCTAAGAAGACTGCAACATGAACTTGGCGTGATCTGGGCGTGACTATGGCGAAATTATGGCAATCGCCCGATGCCGTCGCTCTGCACTCCAATGCCGTTTTTTCCCGACTTCTCTCCCTAGGCCCTGTTTCGCCAGCCCGGCTTCGGGATATACCCTTTTGCAACTGGCATACCAAAGCGGTGCGCCGGACGTATGGGAGAGGAGCACCAGACCATGAAACTTCTGCGACACGGGGCCCGTGGGGCCGAGAAACCCGGCATGCTGGCCGAGGATGGAACGATCCGCGATCTGTCCGGCGTCGTGCCTGACATTGCCGGAATGGTCCTTCTGGACGAGGGGCTGTCCGCCATTGCGGCGGTCGATCCTATGTCTTTGCCCATCGTCGATGCCGATACCCGGCTGGGGGCTTGTGTGGGCGGGACTGGCAAGTTCATTTGTATCGGCCTGAACTACGCCGACCACGCCGCCGAAAGCGGGATGGCCGTGCCGCCGGAACCGGTGATTTTCATGAAGGCGAGTTCGGCCATCTGCGGTCCCGACGATCCGATCATCATCCCCCGCAAGTCGGTCAAGACCGACTGGGAGGTGGAATTGGCCGTGATCATCGGCAAGCCCGCCAAATACGTCAGCGAAGAAGACGCCATGTCGCACGTGGCAGGCTACGCCATCACCAACGACGTGTCCGAGCGTGAGTTCCAGATCGAACGGGCGGGCAACTGGACCAAGGGCAAAAGCTGCGACAACTTTGGCCAGATCGGCCCCTGGCTGGTGACGCGGGACGAGGTTGAAGACCCCCAGAACCTGTCCATGTGGTGCGAAGTGAACGGGCAGCGGATGCAGGACGGATCGACCAAGACGATGGTCTACGGCGTCGCCCACCTGATCAGCTATCTCAGCCAGTTCATGACCCTTCATCCGGGCGACGTGATCTCGACCGGCACCCCGCCGGGCGTGGGCATGGGCATGAAGCCGCCGCGCTACCTTGTCGCGGGGGATGTCGTGACCTTGGGAATCGAGGGCCTTGGTACCCAGCGTCAGGACGTGATTGCCGATTAATGCCATTCCGGCGGGCCCGAAAATGGTCGGGCCCGCCTCTTCCTTGACCGCATTGCTGGTCAATCAATAAGCGAACCCGGCGTGGTCGCATAAAATACAGGCATGTTTCCCCGGCAGCCCCCCAAATCTCACCCAGACAGGTGACGTTTGGGTGATGACAGGCAAAGCATCGTTTGTCCGAAAAACGGATAAAACGCCGCGTGGGGAAAAATCCTGGCAGATCAATCAACCCACGCGACGTGCAACATCACTGCTGCGTCCTTTCAGGATAGTCCTTTTGGCCATCTGGTCAAAGAGTCATCTTTCATGGGGCCGGCACCAGTACGGGAGGCTTAGGCCACATGTATAATTTTCGCCTTTTGGGCGCGGCGTCTGCCGTGACTATCCTGACCGCAGTTCCAGCTTTCGCCCAGGACTGCGCCGAGCCGATCAAGGTCGGCGTCCTGCACTCCTTGTCCGGCAGCATGGCCATTTCCGAGACGACGCTGAAAGACGTCCTGCTCATGCTGGTCGAAAACCAGAACGCCGCCGGTGGCCTGCTCGGCTGCGAAATCGAAGCTGTCGTCGTTGACCCTGCCTCTGACTGGCCGCTCTTTGCCGAAAAGGCGCGCGAGCTTCTGACCGTGCATGAGGTTGACGTGATCTTCGGCAACTGGACCTCGGTCAGCCGCAAGTCGGTCCTGCCGGTGATCGAAGAGCTGAACGGCCTGCTGTTCTACCCCGTCCAGTACGAGGGCGAAGAAAGCTCCTACAACGTGTTCTACACCGGCGCTGCCCCGAACCAGCAGGCGATCCCTGCGGTCGATTACTTCCTCGAAGAGCTGGGCGTGACCAAGTTTGCGCTGCTGGGCACAGACTACGTCTACCCCCGCACAACCAACAACATCCTCGAAGCTTACCTGATCGACAACGGCATCGCGCCCGAGGACATCTTCGTCAACTACACCCCCTTTGGCCAGTCCGACTGGGCGACCATCGTGGCTGACGTCGTGGCCCTTTCGGCTGACGGCCAGCAGGTTGGCGTCATCTCGACCATCAACGGCGACGCAAACGTCGGCTTCTACAAAGAGCTGGCCGCCGCCGGCGTCAGCGCCGACGACATCCCCGTCGTGGCCTTCTCGGTCGGTGAAGAAGAGCTTTCGGGCCTCGACACCTCCAACCTCGTCGGCCACCTGGCGGCCTGGAACTACTTCATGTCCGCCGACACCGACGTGAACGCCGAGTTCATCGCTGACTGGCACGCGTTCATCGGCAGCGATGCCCGCGTCACCAACGACCCGATGGAAGCCCATTTCATCGGCTTCAACATGTGGGTGAACGCAGTCACCGAGGCCGGCACCACCGACGTCGACGCCGTGCGCGCTGCCATGTACGGCCAGGAAGTGCCGAACCTGACCGGCGGAACCGCCGTGATGCTGCCGAACCACCACCTGACCAAGCCGGTTCTGATCGGCGAGATCCGGGCCGATGGTCAATTCGACATCATCAGCCAGACCTCCGAAGTCCCCGGCGATGCCTGGACCGACTACCTGCCTGAATCGGCTGTGCTTGAATCCGATTGGAAGGACCTCGGCTGCGGCATGTACAACACCGAGACTGCGACCTGCGTCCAGCTGACCTCGAACTACTAAACCATCCGGGGGCGCCGTATTCCGCGGCGCCCCCTGCAATACCACGGGACAGAGTAACATGTTTCGCGCCCTCGTTTTTGCCGTCCTGGCCTGCTGCTTCATGCCAATGCAGGCCGGCGCCCAGGACCTCCAGTCCCTCCTGCAGACGCACCGCGACGAGATCGCCGCCCCTTCGCGCAGTTCGGTTGGCGTGGCGCTCGACGATCTTGCCGGATCAGGCGTGCCCGCGGTCGCCACGTTCCTTGAGCTTTGGCAGGACCGTCAGGTCTGGCAACGCGAGGCTGACGGCCTGTTCTTTTTGGCCAAAGAAGGCGAGGGGGGAGCCTATACCCTGACCGACATCGAAACCGGCGCGGTCGTCGGCACCGCCGACAAGTCCGAGCTGACGGAACTTCGCCCCAATGGCGGCGTGCGACGCGAGATTGCCTCGGCCCTGGTGCAGTTCCAGCTCTCCGCCCCCGATATCGAACGCCGGATCGCCGCGGTGGACGCCATTGCCCGGTCCATGAACGCCGATCAGCTTGCCCCGCTTCTGGGGGCCATCGACAACGAACCCGACGCCGCCCTGCGGGCGCGCAAGGAACGGCTGGCCGGTATGCTGGCCGCCAGCTTTGCCGACACCACGCAAGAGCGTGTGGCCGCGATCGAGGCGCTGGCCGACGACCTGTCGGTCGATGTGCGGGCCGTCCTCAACCAGCTTCTCACCACCAACCGGTCTGTGGCCCTTGCCATCCCCGAAGGGGTCAACGTCGCCGCCGTGCTCGAACCGGGCAGCGACCTGTCGCTGGACACCGCCTATGAGATGCTGGTTACGGCCGAACTTGCCCCGGCCCGGGTTCCGGCCTCTGCCATTCTGGCCGCTCTGACCGAGAACATCGTGGACGGCACGGTCGCCGGCACCCCCACGGCCGAACTGAATACCACAGCCGCCCGCGAGGCCGTCTATGCCGCCCTGGCCGAACAGGGGCTTGTCGCGCCGACGGTGATCGAGGCCGAGGCGCAGGCCGCCATCGCCGCCCATACCTACTTTGACGTTTATAGCGAAAGCGATGAGGCCGTGACCAATTCCGCACGGCTGGCGCTGTCGGCCATTGAAACAAGGGTCGGGGTCAACCAGTTCGTCGACCTCAGCCTCGATGCGCTGTCGCTGGCCTCGATCTACTTCCTGGCCGCCATCGGCCTTGCCATCACCTTCGGGGTGATGGGGGTGATCAACATGGCGCATGGCGAATTCATCATGATGGGGGCCTATACCGGCTACGTCGTGCAGCTGTTCATCCCCGATTACACCCTCTCGATTCTTGTCGCCCTGCCTCTGGCCTTCGCTGTCACCTTCGGGGCCGGCGTCGCAATGGAGCGGCTGGTGATCCGCTGGCTGTACCACCGCCCGCTGGAAACACTGCTGGCCACCTTCGGCATCTCCATCGCCCTGCAACAGCTGGCCAAGAACATCTTCGGCACCCAGGCGCGGCCGCTCACCTCGCCGGGCTGGCTTGATGGGGCCTGGTCCTACAACGACGTCATCTCGATCAGCTACATCCGGATCGCGATCTTCATCCTGGCGCTGATCTTCCTGGCGCTGATCCTTTATATCCTCAAACGGACCCGGCTCGGGCTCGAGGTGCGGGCGGTGACCCAGAACCCCGGCATGGCTGCCTCGATGGGGATCAACCCCGACCGGATCAACATGCTCACCTTCGGGCTCGGCTCTGGAATCGCGGGCATCGCCGGCGTCGCCATCGGACTTTACGCTCAGGTCACCTCCGAAATGGGCTCGGCCTATATCGTGCAAAGCTTCATGACGGTCGTCGTCGGCGGCGTCGGCAACGTCTGGGGCACGCTGGCAGGGGCCTCGCTTATCGGCTTCCTGCAAAAAGGGATCGAGTGGTTCAATCCCTCCAACACCCTGGCCGCCCAGACCTACATGATCCTCTTCATCATCCTCTTCATCCAGTTCCGGCCCAAGGGCATCGTCGCCCTCAAAGGCCGCGCTGCAGGAGACTGAGCCCATGTTTCTTCGGATGAAAAATATCCCGGGGGGAGCCCCGCAGGGGTGGGGGGCAGAGCCCCCCTCCACGGCGACGCCAGAGGCGGCGCAATCCCTCCAGACCAAGGCAACGACATGACCCGCACAGTCCCAAAAACCTTCATCGGCCGGAACCCGTCGATCCTGTGGTTCCTTCTGGCGCTGGCCATCTTCACCATCGGGGTCACCCTCATGGCGCAGGCCGGGCTGGTGTCCACCTCCTTCGTCAAGACATTGGGCAAGACGCTCTGCCTGTGCCTGATCGCGGTGGCGATGGATGTGGTCTGGGGCTATTGCGGCATTCTCAGCCTGGGGCATTTCGCCTTTTTCGGCATCGGCGGCTACGCCGTGGGCATGTGGCTGATGTATGCCCGGACCGAGAATATCGTGGCGGCCAGCCTGTCCGGCCGGGCCATTCCGCCCACCGAACAAGAGGTGATCGACGCCATCGGCACCCAGATCTTCGGGGTGGTGGGTTCATCTGAATTCCCGCTCATATGGTCCTTTGCCGATAGCCTCTTTCTGCAACTTCTGGCGGTTGTGCTGGTGCCCGGGTTCTTGGCGTTGGTCTTTGGCTGGCTGGCGTTTCGCAGCCGGGTCACAGGGGTTTACCTGTCGATCCTGACCCAGGCGATGACGCTCGCCCTGTCGCTCTACCTGTTCCAGAACGACAGCGGGTTGCGGGGCAACAACGGGTTGTCGGGGCTGCAAAACATCCCTGGCTATGAGGATGTGTCACAGGCGAGCCTCTCCATTGCCTTCTTCTGGGCCTCGGCCTTGGCGCTGGCGGCCGGCTATATCCTGTTTGCCTGGGTCATCTCGGGCAAGATGGGCAGCGTGATCCGCGCCATCCGCGACAACGAGGCGCGGGTGCGGTTTCTTGGCTATCACGTGGAAAGCTACAAGCTTTTCGTCTTTACCCTCACCGCTATCGTCTCGGCGCTTGCAGGCGCGCTCTACTATCCTCAAGCCGGCATCATCAATCCCGCCGAAATCGCGCCCATTGCCTCGATCTATCTTGCCGTCTGGGTCGCCATCGGCGGGCGGGGACGGCTTTACGGGGCGGTCATCGGGGCGGCCTTCGTTTCGCTCTTGTCGTCATGGTTCACGGGCGGTGGGGCGCCTGATATCAACCTTGGCTTTTATGTCATCCGCTGGACGGACTGGTGGCTTGTGCTGCTGGGCCTCAGCTTTGTCTCCGTCACCCTGTTCTTCCCCAAGGGGATCGGGGGCCTCTTTGACATGATCGTCATCAACCGGGCCGTTCCCGACCGGGTAGGCGACTACGGCCCCGACAAGGGCGCAAGGCGCCGCGAGGAGGGGCAGGAATGAGCACGCTTCTTGAGGTTTCGGGGGTCTCGGTCACCTTCGACGGCTTTCGCGCGATCAACAACCTGTCGATCCAGATCGCAGAGCCGGAACTGCGTGCCGTGATCGGCCCCAACGGGGCGGGCAAGACCACTTTCATGGACATCATCACCGGCAAGACCCGGCCCGATGAGGGCAGGGTGCTTTGGGGCGACAAGGGCATCTCCCTTCTGGGTCTGTCCGAAAGCGACATCGCCCGGCAGGGCATTGGCCGCAAGTTTCAGAAACCCACCGTGTTCGAGGCGCAGACGGTACGCGAGAACCTTGCCATGGCCCTGCGCAATCCGCGTGGCCCCTTTGACGTGCTGTTTTCACGCGGCTCGGCCAAGGCGGACAAGGGGATCAGCGAGATTGCTGAGGAAATCGGGCTTCTGGATCAGCTTGACCGGATATCGGGCGAACTCAGCCACGGCCAGAAACAGTGGCTCGAGATCGGGATGCTGCTTGCGCAGGACCCCCGTCTTCTGCTCGTCGATGAACCCGCCGCTGGCATGACCCCGTCCGAGAGGGAGCATACCACCGACCTTCTGGTCCGGGCGGCCAAGACCCGGGCGGTGGTCGTTGTGGAACATGACATGGAGTTCGTGCGCCGCCTGAATTGCAGGGTCACCGTCCTGCACGAAGGATCGGTCCTTGCCGAAGGCTCACTGACCCATGTGACCGCCAATCAAGACGTCATCGACGTCTATCTGGGGCGCTGAACGATGCTGGACGTCAAGGACCTGACCCTCAAATACGGCCAAAGCCAGATCCTGCACGGGATCACCCTGACCGCGTCCCCCGGTCAGGTGACGGCGGTGATGGGCACAAACGGCGTAGGCAAGACCTCGCTTCTCAAGGCCATCGCCGGACGGCATCCCTATGCCACCGGCTCAATGGCCGTGGGGGGCGCACCGCTTGATCATCCGACAGCTTTCAGCGCTGCCCGGGCCGGCATCGCCTATGTGCCGCAGGGGCGCGAGGTGTTTCCCCTGATGACGGTGACGGAAAACCTTGAGACCGGCTTTCCCTGTCTGCCCCGCGACCAATGGACGATCCCTGACAAGATCTACGACCTGTTTCCGGTCCTCAAGGACATGAAAGACCGGCGCGGCGGCGACCTGTCGGGGGGCCAGCAGCAACAACTTGCCATTGCGAGGGCCCTGATCACGCGCCCCCGCGTCCTGTTGCTTGATGAACCGACTGAGGGCATTCAGCCCAACATCATCCAGCAGATCGGCCGTGTCATCGCCCAGCTGCGCGACGAGGGCGAGATTGCCGTGGTGCTGGTCGAGCAGTTCTTCGACTTTGCCTACGATCTGGCCGATACCTTTACCGTCCTCAACCGGGGCGAGGTAGTTTTGCGCGGCGCTAAGGCCGATATGGACAAGGCGACATTGCTGCAAAGCATTTCGATCTAGCCGGGTCTGCAACGGCGGGCTATACTTCCCCAACCGAAGGGTGTACCGCCCCTCTCTTGTCCTGCCCATGATGGGCGGGCCATTGCGCGTTGTTGCGCCACAGTAGGCCAGACCGATTTCCCAGATGATCCAGACCTTGTCCGATGCGCTGACAGAGCGCGGCTATGAGACCCTCACCGCTGTTCAAGAGGCGGTAACAAATCCCGAATTGCAGGGGGCCGACCTTCTTGTCTCGGCCCAGACCGGTTCCGGCAAGACGGTGGGCTTTGGCCTTGCCATTGCCGAGACCCTTCTTGAAGGCGCAGACGTGCTTGGCCCGGCGGACAAACCGCTGGCCCTGATCATTGCACCAACCCGCGAATTGGCCTTGCAGGTCATGCGCGAGCTGAGCTGGCTTTACGCCAAGACCGGCGCCCGTGTGGTGTCTTGTGTCGGCGGCATGGACATGCGCGAAGAGCGGCGGGCCCTTGATCGTGGCGCCCATATGGTCGTCGGCACCCCCGGCCGTCTGCGCGACCACATACAGCGCAACTCCCTTGATATGTCAGCCCTGCGCGCCATCGTGCTCGACGAGGCGGACGAGATGCTGGACCTTGGGTTCCGCGAAGATCTTGAGTTCATGTTAGGCGAAGCCCCGCCCGAGCGTCGGACCCTGATGTTTTCGGCCACGGTTCCGGCCAGCATCGCCCGCCTTGCCGAACAGTATCAGCGCGACGCCGTCCGGGTCACCACCCTGTCCGGCACCCGCCAGCATTCCGATATCGCCTATCAGGCCGTCCATGTGGCCCAACGCGATGCCGAAAACGCCATCATCAACGTGCTGCGTTACCACGATGCCCAGAATGCCATCGTCTTTGCCAATACCCGCGCCATGGTCAGCCGCCTGACCGCCCGCTTTGCCAACCGTGGCTTTGCCGTGGTGGCCCTTTCGGGCGAACTTAGCCAGACCGAGCGGACCCACGCCTTGCAGGCCATGCGCGACGGTCGCGCCAAGGTCTGCGTTGCCACCGATGTGGCGGCCCGCGGAATCGACCTGCCCAACCTTGACCTTGTGATCCATGCAGAGCTTCCGACGAATGCCGAAGGCCTGTTGCACCGCTCGGGCCGAACGGGCCGGGCAGGGCGCAAGGGGATATCGGCCCTAATCGTGCCCTCCAAGATCGTCAAGAAGGCCGAACGCCTGCTCAAGTTCGCCAAGATCGACGCCGAATGGGTGCCCGCACCTTCGGCCGAGGATATCCTGCGCCGCGATGAAGAACGGCTGTTGGCCGATCCCGTCTGGACCGAAGAGATGTCAGAGGACGAGGCAGAGTTTTCGGCCAAGCTTCTGGCCCTGCACGGCCCCGAACGGATCGCTGCCGCATATCTGCGCCTCTACCGCAGTGGTCAGTCCGCGCCCGAGGATCTGTCGGGTGTCGATACCCCCGTCGCCCGCGAGGATCGCAAGCCCTTTGGCCCGTCGGTCTGGTTCTCCCTGTCTGTCGGCCGCGATGACCGGGCAGAGCCGCGCTGGCTGCTGCCCCTCGTCTGCAAGATCGGCGGTCTCGACAAGACCGCCATCGGCGCGATCCGCATTCAGCAGAACGAAAGCTTTGTCGAACTGACCGAGGCCAGCGTGCCGGGCTTTCTGGCCGGGTTGGGCGAAGGTGGATTGATGGAGGATGGCGTGCGCGCCCGCAGGCTGGACGGCCCGCCCGATCTGGGTGGCAGCGGCCCGCGCAAGCCCCGCCCCGATGCAAAGCCCCGTCCTGACGTCAAACCGATGCGCAAGCCTCGGGCCGAAGTGATGGACGAACCCATTCCACCATCGGCAGAGACCCCGGATGTCGCACCGATCCAACCGGTGGCACCGGCCGTGTTCGAAGCAGCGTCCGAAGCTGCGCCCAAAGCGGCGTCAGCGGCCCCAAAGGCTGCACCACGGCCAAAGCCTGCGCCGCGTTCGGAGCCGCGTCCTGCACCTGAGCCTGCGCCTGCGGCACCCGCCGTCGATCATGTGGCTGACGGATCCGTCGTGCCCTTCCGCAAGCCGCGCCATCCCAAGAATGACAAGGGGTTCAAACACACCCCCCGTCCGGCAGAGCCGCGCCCCAAGGGTGACCGGGAAAAGCCCGCAGGGACGTCTGAACGGCGCTATGATGACAAGCCCAAGGGCAAGACTTTTGGCAAGCCGGGTGGCAAACCGGGCGGCAAACCTGCCGGCCAGTCCGAGCGTCGTTATGATGACAAGCCCAAGGCCAAATACGATCGCAAGCCTGACGATCGTTACAAGGGCAAGCCCGAGCGGAGCGCGGACAGCGCCCCGGCTGCCAAACCGCGCGCTGACGCCACCGACACCTCCAAGCGGTTCGTGCCGCCGGGTGGCAGCACATCGCCGCGTGCAGGCAAGGACCGTGCAGGCGCCAAAGGGGCTGGTCCACGTCCCGGCGGCGGCAAAGGCCCGGGTGGCAAAGGTACAGGTGGCAAACCAAAGCGGGCACCGGGCGGCAATGCCCCGCCGCGCAGGCCCCGCGGCTGATCTGCCGGGTATTGGTTCAAGACAAAGACCCCCGTGCCACGGCGCGGGGGTCTTCTTTTGCATGCTGGACTTTGGTCCTTGGCCTGAGTAACTGTTAACCAAGTAAACGAAATCGGGTCTGTCTTTCCCATCGGCACCCCGGCGCGTCGCGTGCCGGGCTGAAAGGGGAGGGCAGGGGAGGCTCGCATGACGGCAGGCTTGACGGACGGGCAGGACCGGTTCTGGTCCCCCAGCTTCACCTATGACAGGCAGGACGATGGCACCGTCCTGATGCGCCAGACCGGCGCGTTGACTGGCTATATGCCGACGCTCGCCGATTATCTGGACAAATGGGCCGACGCCGCCCCGGACCGGGCGTGGATCGCCCGCAGGGTCAATGGCGGCGACTGGCGGCGGGTCAACTATGGTGCCGCCCGGCTTGCCGCCCGGCAGATCGGGGACCGGCTGCTGGGGCTGGGCCTTGGGCCGGACCGGCCGTTGCTGATCCTGTCGGAAAACAGCCTTGAACATGCCCTCTTGGGCATCGCCTGCGCTTATGTCGGCATCCCCTATGCCCCGGTCTCGCCGGCCTATTCCCTGGTGTCCAAGGACCATGCCAAGCTGCGCGATATTGCCGCCACGCTAAAGCCCGGCGCGATCTATGCGGATGACGGGGCGGCCTTTGGCCCGGCCTTGGCTGCGATCGCGGCGCCCGACCGTCCGGTCATTGCCCTGACGGCTCCGGGGGATGGGATCGCCTTCGACAGCCTTCTGGGCGGTCCGACCTTGCGCGCCGATGCCGCCCGCGCTGGCCTGACCGAAGAGACGGTGGTCAAATACCTGTTCACCTCTGGCTCCACCGGGTCGCCCAAGGCGGTGATCAACACCAACCGGATGCTCTGCGCCAGCCAGGCCATGATCAGGGATTGCTACCGGTTTCTCAATCACCAGCCGCCGGTTGTTCTGGACTGGGCGCCGTGGAACCATACGGCGGCGGGGAACAAGTCGTTCTACCTCGTGATGACCAATGGCGGGACCTACTACATCGACGATGGCCGCCCCGCCCCGGGCAAGTTTGACGAAACCCTGCGCAACCTACGCGAGGTGGCCTGCACCTGGTATTTCAACGTGCCCATCGGCTACGACATGCTGGTCGAGGAGCTTGAGCAGGACGCAGACCTCGCCGCCACGTTCTTTTCCGACCTTGGCATGCTGTTCTATGCCGGGGCGGGCATGGCCCAGCACACCTGGGACCGCCTTGCGGCCATCGGGCGCAAGGTCATCGGGCGCGAGGTTCTTTTGGCCACGGGTCTTGGCGCGACCGAGACCTCGCCCTTTGCGCTGGCCTGCACCGACATTCAGGAAAGGGCGGGCAATGTCGGCGTGCCCTCTCTTGGGCTAACGCTGAAACTGGTGCCCAGCGGGGACAAGCTTGAGGCCCGGCTGAAGGGCCCGACGATCACGCCGGGGTATCTGGACGACCCCGAGCGCACGGCAGAGGCCTTTGACGAGGATGGGTTTTATTGCATGGGCGACGCCCTGCGACCGGCCGATCCGGATGATTTTTCCAAAGGGTTCTTCTTTGACGGGCGGGTGGCCGAGAATTTCAAACTGGGAACCGGGACATGGGTGGCCGTGGGGGCCGTGCGGGCCGGGCTGGTCGATGCGGCGGGCGGGCTGTTGCGCGATGCGGTCATCGTGGGCGAGAACGCGGCCGAGCTTGGCGCCCTTCTGATCCTGTCCGACAGCGCCCTGCGCCTGCCGCCCGACGCGCGGATGGCGGCCCTGACCGATCGGCTGGCGGCAGCAGCGCAGGCCGCCACAGGCTCTGCCGCGCGCATTCGTCGGGCCGTGGTGCTTGACGTGCCGCCCAGCTTTGACAAGGGCGAGATCACCGAGAAAGGCTCGCTCAACCAGCGGGCCCTGCGCCAGAACCACGCGGATCTGATCGAACGGCTCTATGTTGGCGACTGTCCGGGGGCGATCCATGTCTGATCGCGTTGGTTTCACAATTGGCCAATCGGTCGTTGATCGCTTAGCACTCTAGCAACGCCCGGTGGCGCCGCCGCGCCCCATAAGGAGAGACACGCCATGGTCGACTTTTCTGCCGTTCGGGCCATTGATTTCCACACCCACGCCGAAGAGCCGTGCTGCACAAGCCGCGACGATGGCTACAACGAGTTTCAGGCAGGCATGGCCGCCTATTTCAAAAACCCCGCCGGGGCCGAGGGGATGTTGCCCACGGTGCAGGACACCGCGAACTACTACCGCGAGCGCAATATCGCCGCCGTCATCTTTCCGGTCGATGCGGAACGCGAAACCGGCTTTCGCCGCTACTCCAACGAAGAGGTGGCCGGGGTCTGCGCCGAGAATGACGACATCCTGATCCCCTTTGCCTCGATCGATCCGCACAAGGGCAAGGCTGGCGCCCGCGAGGCCCGTCGGCTGGTGCGCGAGTTTGGCGTGCGGGGGTTCAAGTTTCACCCGACCATGCAGGGGTTCTTTCCCAATGACCGGGCGGCCTACACCCTTTACGAGGCGATTGCCGAGGAAGGGGCGATTACCCTGTTTCACACAGGCCAGACCGGGGTCGGGTCAGGGATGCGGGGCGGTATGGGGATGCGGCTGAAGTATTCCAACCCGATCCATCTGGACGATGTGGCCGTCGACTTTCCCGACATGCCCATCGTGCTGGCCCATCCGTCCTTTCCCTGGACCGAAGAGGGGCTGGCCGTCTGTCAGCACAAGCCCAACGTCTACTACGACATGTCGGGCTGGTCGCCGAAGTATTTCCCCGAGACATTCATTCGCTATGCCAATTCCATCCTGAAGAAAAAGATGCTTTTTGGCTCTGACTGGCCGGCCATTACACCCGACCGCTGGCTGGCGGATTTTGAGGCGGCGCCGTTCAAGGATGAGGTGCGCCCCTTGATCCTGAAAGAGAACGCCTTGCGGCTTTTGGGAGAAACGGCGGGGCAGGGTGCGGATAGCGCGGGCTTGTAATTGGCGCGACAGGCGTCCCGGATATGGGACGACGGATGGATCGGGCCGGGCCCGGCACGAAGAGGGGGAGAGACGGATTTGGCAGACCTGGCACCGCTGGACGAAGAGATCACGCTTGCCCAGCTTGATCTTGATCCCTATCCGATCTACCGCCGCCTGCGCGCCGAAGCGCCTGTTGTGCGGGTGCGTGCGGCGGGGCGGACCCTTCTGACCAAGGCGACGGACACCAAATACGTCAAGGATCAGCCCGGCATCTTCAGCTCGGACGATCCCAACACCCCGATGAAGCGGGCCTTTGGGGCCCATACCCTCATGCGCAAGGACGGGGCGGCGCATCTGCGCGAACGCAATGCCATGGCCCCGGCCTTTAACCCCAAGGTCATCACCAACGACTGGATGCCCCGCTACGAGGCTATAGCGCGGGACTATGTCAGCCGTCTGCCCAAGGGCGAGGTGGTCGACCTCTTTCCTGCCCTGTCCGGCCCCTATGCCGCCCGTGGGCTGGCCATCATGCTGGGGATGGACGAGGCCAGCGACGCGGAGATGCAGCGCTGGTCGCAGGCCCTGATCGACGGGGCCGGTAACTTTGGCTGGCAGGACGCGCCCTTTGCCCGCTCGGACGCGGCCAATGCCGAGATGAACGCGCTTCTGGACAGCCTACAGGCCCGCCATCGGGCCACGCCCAACAATTCCGCACTGGCGGTGATGATCAACGCCGATGATCCGATCGAGGAAAGCCAGATCTACGCCAATATCAAGATCGCCATCGGTGGCGGCATCAACGAGCCCCGCGACGCCCTCAACACGGTGGTTTACGGGCTTTTGACCAATCCCGACCAGTTGGACGAGGTGCGCCGCCACGACCACTGGGACAAGGCCTTTGAAGAGGCGGTGCGCTGGGTCGCGCCGATTCAGGCCTCGTCCCGGCTGGTAACAGAGGACACCGAGATCCGGGGATACCTGATCCCCAAGGGCGATACGGTGATGACCATTCAGGCCTCTGCCAACCGCGATGAAGAGCTGTTCGAGAATGGCGAGGTCTTCGACGTCTACCGGGCCAAGGCCCCGCATCAGGCCTTTGGCAATGGCCCGCACTTTTGCATGGGCACCCATGTGGCGCGCCGGGCGGTGGGCAAGGTGATGCTGCCGATCCTGTTCGAAAGGTTTCCGAACATGCAGCTTCCTGATCCGGCCAAGGTGCTGTGGCGGGGCTTTGGCTTTCGCGGGCCGATCACCTTGCCGGTCTTGCTGCAATGACGGCGGCCTGGCGCGTCGGGCTGATTGGTGCGGGCATCCAGCAGTCCCGCACCCCCGCCATGCATATGGCCGAGGCGGCGGCACAGGGCCTGACCCTGCGCTACGATCTGCTCGACACCGACACGATGCCCGAGGCCGACCGCGACTTTGCCACCATTCTGGCGCGGGCCGAGGGTGCGGGCTACGCCGGGGTAAACGTGACCTACCCCTTCAAACAGGCCGCCCTTGATCATCTCGACAGTGCCTCTGACGAAGTGCGGGCGGTGGGGGCCACCAATACGATCGTGTTTCAGGACGGTAAGCGGATCGGTCACAACACCGACTATTGGGGCTTTGCCGAAAACATGCGCCGGGGGCTGGACGGTGTCCCAAAGGCGCTGGTCCTGATGCTGGGCGCGGGCGGGGCAGGTGGGGCCGTGGCCCATGCCCTGCTGGACAATGGCGTCGGTCATCTGGCGGTTTGCGATGTCCGGGCAGAAGCGGCCAAGGCACTGGTGGCCAATCTGCAGGCCCGGCATGGAACCGACCGGGCCAGCGTGGTGGCGGATGGGGCCGCCGCTGTCCCCGGTGTCGATGGCATCGTCAATGCAAGCCCCGTCGGCATGGCGAAACTGCCTGGCACGCCTGTTCCGACGGCCTTGTTGCACCCCGGCCAATGGGTGGCTGATGTGGTCTACTTTCCCCTCGAAACCCAGTTTCTGGCCAAGGCCCGCGCCCTTGGGTGCCGAAGCCTTGACGGATCGGGGATGGCGCTGTTTCAAGCGGTTCGGGCGTTCGAGCTCTTTACCGGGCGCACCGCCGATCCCGTGCGAATGCGGGTGACCTTCGACAGCTTTGACGCTCCGGGCTAGGGCCCGGTCCGGTCATTATTCGTGCAAGCCGCCTCTCGCCGTGGCGGCCGGGCTGGTCTATGACAGCGCTATGTCCCAGATCGAATCCCTCTTTGTGACCCGCCTTTACCGCGCCCCCCTGTCCGAATTCGGCAAGGGTGTTGATCCGTCCGAGCTTGAGGATGCTTGCCTGTCCATCGCCGAGGATGACGAGGCTGGTCAAAACTGGTGCGAGGAGAACGCCTTTGCCGGTTACACCAGCTATGCCTCGCTCACCGATTTGCCCTGGCGGTTCCCGATCTTCAAGGATGTGGTCAAGGCGCTGGACAAACATGTGGCGGCCTTTGCCAAGGACCTGCAATTCGATCTGGATGGCAAGAAGCTGAAGCTGGATTCCTTGTGGATCAACATTCTGCCGACGGGCGGTATCCACACTGCCCATATCCATCCCCATAGCGTGATCAGCGGGACCACCTATGTGGCGATGCCCGAAGGGGCGAGTGCGATCAAGTTCGAGGACCCCCGCCTTGCCATGATGATGGCCGCCCCGGCCCGCAAGGCCAAGGCCCGCCCCGAAATGCGCAGCTTTGTCTATGTCGCCCCTGATGTGGGCGACGTGCTGTTGTGGGAAAGCTGGCTTCGCCACGAGGTACCGATGAACATGGCCGAGGACGACCGGATCAGCGTCAGCTTCAACTACGGCTGGGGCTAGGCGTCAGGCGGCGAGCGCGGGCGGCGCCACCACGTTTTCTCGGGTAGGTTTGACCCAGAACATCAGCACGAACCCGATCAGGAACAGGACAACCAGCGGGGTGATGCCCAACTGCTGGCTGCCCGTCAGCGATGTTACCAACCCGATCGACAGCGGCGCGATAAAGGATGTGGCCTTGCCCGTCAGGGCATATAGGCCAAAGCCGGTGGTCATCTGGGCCGGATCCACCTGCCGGACCAGCATTGTCCGGCTTGAGGCTTGCAACGTGCCGCCGCCGGCCCCGATGGCCGCCCCAAGCACATAGAACGCGACGTTGGGCAGGGCCGAGCCTTCTGCGACGGGCATCCCAAAGACGGCGGTCGGGGTGACAAAGATGATGCCCACGCTGACCACCATCAACAGGATGATACTGCCGATGATCACCGGTTTAGAGCCAAGCCGCTGATCCCATCCGCCGCCCAGCCAGGCAAAGACTGCCCCCGAGATGATCGCAAGGATGCCAAAGATGCCGGTGTCCTGCGCCGACCAGCCCAGAACACCCGCCGCATAGATGCCGCCAAAGACATACATCCCGTTCAGGGCGTCCCGGTAGAACATGGATGACAGAAGGTAGGCAAACAGGCTGCGGTCCTTTGGCAGGGTCTTCAGATTGCGACCCAAAGCCACCATCGCCCGCCGCACTGCGCCGGGTGCTGCGCGTTGGGGGCGGGGTTCGCGGACCCATAGAAAGAAGGGGATCATGAACACAATGAACCACAGCGCCGAATAGGGGCCAACAAACCGCGTGCCTTCGCGGGCCAGCGGATCAAGGCCAAAGGCCGGAGGCAGGCCAATCAACGTGCGCCCGGTTTCGGCATTTTCCGCAAAGAACAGCAAGAAGATCACCAGCGCGAACAGCCCGCCGACATAGCCAAAGGCCCAGCCGTTCCCCGACAGGCGTCCGATCTGTTCGGGGGTGCCAAGGTCGGGCAGCATGGCGTTGGTGAAGATGGTCGCGAGCTCCATCCCGATCAGGCCGATGGCAAAGAAGATCATGACAAGCAACAGGTTGAAATCACCCGGTGCTGCGATCCAGATCCCGGCCGCGCCGATGACGTACATCACCGAAAAGAGCCAGATCCAGCGCATCCGCGTGCCGGTGGAATCTGCAATAGCCCCGAGGACTGGCGCCAGCAGGGCCATCACAAGGCCCGCCGCCCCGATGCCAAAGCCCCAAGTGGCCTGCGCCCGGGACCCATCGCCAAGCAACTCGTTGATGTAGGGGCCAAAGATAAAGGTCAAAAGCAGGGTGTTATAGGGTTGGCTGGCCCAATCGAAGAAGAACCAACCCCAGATCCGCCGAGGTGCGCTAGTCTGTATCACGTCTGGAATTCCCCCACTTCCCAGCACCCTAGAATGGTTCTCGGGGGTTAAGGAAGTCAGTAAAGAACATTCCGAAGTGGTCTTTGGCAATTTGGCGTCAGTATCGCGTCCAAATTGCCAGAAAAGCGCCAAGTCCTGCGATCTAGCCGTGTCCGGACAAGCGCGCTGCGGCGGCGAGCCTGCCTTGCTCTGCGTCGTAGGCCTCTGACAGGGCGATCAGATCCTTTACCACGACGCGCCTTTGTTCGATCAGTCGCTGACCCAGGACGTTGGTGGACCTCAACCGCGTCATGGCCCGAACGCCAGGGGCAATTTGGGACAGGGTGTCGAACAGCTTGAGACTGCGTTGCCCTGCGATCGGGGCCGCGACCAGCGTTGCAAGGCCGCTCAGCCAGCCAGCAAGGGGGCTGAGCGCTGTCGCGGCCCAAATCCCGACAAGGAGGGCGGTAATGACCCAGAACACCGGAAACACCAGCATCCCGCCAAAGATCGACCAGGTCGAACGCTTGTCGCGGTCCTTGCCCTTGCTGACCTGAAGCATGAGTTGGAAGGGCAGCCAGTTCAGAACAAGCCCAAGTCCCGCCACCGGCAGTTTTGTGGCAATGGTCAGGGCTGTGCGCCCAAGTGGCACGGTGCTCATTCCGACCCTGGCATGGCGGGCGACCTCAAGGTCGCGCAGGCCGGCGGTCCGCAACATGCTGTCATAAACAGCCAGGTTTGCCCGCAGGGCGGCGGTGCGTTCGGGATGTATTTTCCGGGTCCAGGCATAGCCGTGTCGGACGGTTTTCTGCTCTTGCGCCAATTCGGCCATGGGGCGGTCGGGATTGGTGATCCCTTCGGTATGGGACAGGATTTCAGCTGCCCGGCCGATAAGGCGGTTGTCCTCCCAATTGTCGTCTACGGGGGTCAGGACTTCCAATTCCTGTGCAAGGTATTGGGTCAGCGCTTTGGCCGCCGCCGATTGGCAGGCCTTGGAGCCGCTGCGATAGGCTTTGATGATTTCAGGCGCGATCTCGACCGGTTGCCCGAATTCCACCAGCACCCGCGAGCGGAACATTTGCTTTTTCTCAAAGATCAGACAAAGCGGTACGATCAGGATACTAAGCGGTCCACGCACCGCCTCGGCCTTAAGGGCTATACGCGCAACACCCGGTTTCAGCGGCAGAACCCGTGGCTCATTGTGGCTAACGCCTTCGGGAAAGACCGCAAGGACACCGCCGTCCACGAGGAACTCTGCTGCAACGGAAAAGGTATCGTTTAGCGCCCCGTGGCGCTGGCGTCCGTCCTGCACCCGGTGCACCGGTATCGCCCCGGCGGCATTCAGAAGCCCGATCAGCGGTTTGTAGTCCCAGACCGTGCTGGCCGCCAGAAATCGCGGCATCCGGGGCAGGAAACCGGTGATGAGCATGGCATCAACGAGACTGTTGGAGTGGTTGGCCATGACGATCAACGGTCCGGAAGAGGGCAGACGGTCTGCGCCGATGACCTCGATCCGAGCGTAGAAGGATCGCAGCGCAATACGGGCGAGCCAACGCAGGAAGGCATCCTTCCAAGGCTGCGGTGGCCCGTCGACCCGTGGCTCTGGTTGAGGTTTGTCGGACATGCCGCTCATTCTGCCCGATCGACAGAGGCAGTTGCCGCGTGGACCAGCAGGCCAAGCGTCCGGGTCCGCATAAGGGTCCGGGAGCTGACCGGGTGGACAGAGAAAGCATCAGGTATGTGTTCGGAAATCCTGCCTCGGGCTGTGCCAATGACCAGCGCCGCGAGTACGTCCCGTGTGTGATCGGATCGACGCGACATCCGGTAATGCCCTGCGGCTGTTGTTTGATCCGCGCTGAGTATGTTGGCGGGTGTCGCCCCGGCAAGTGCGGTATTCCGTACCTTTGCCAGAGAAGCGGAAGTCTGCCCATCGTGCCAACACAGGCACCCAATGAAGCGGCCACGGCGCGTCACGCGCCCAGCGCCAACGCGTCATTCTAGCCCGACGGAGGAGCGGCCTATTTCTTTTTGAGGTAAATCCCGCGAACGAACGTCGGCTCGACAGTGCCATTGCCGACCATCAGTTCATCGAGATACCACAGCATCCGAATGAGGGTTTCGTCGCCTTCATTGTCGGGCTGGTAGTTCGGAGCAAAGTTGTTTGTGATCGGAAAGATGATCCCGCCAAACAGAAACTCGGAATGGGTGACGAAATTCGCCTTAAGGGCAGGGAGGATCGCGTCAGACCGGATCGCCTCAAAGGGGGACAGCATGGCCTTGTCTGGGATGAACAGGTCAGGCGTGAAGTTGCCGTCCTTGTCGATGCGAAGCCGCTCGGGCAAGAGTTTCCAGATTTTCTGGCAGACCTCGCGCTGGCGCGGGCCGCGCTGAAGAAAAGGCTCTCCCACGTAATCGTTCAGCAGAAAGATGCCATCGGGTTTGAGGGCGGTGTGGATGCGTTCCAGCAGCTTTTCGATCTCGACGATATGGTGGAGGGATTGCTGCATATAAACGAGGTCGTATGTGTTCGGCTCAAGCTCGACGTGATTGACGTCTTCGATGCGGTAGTCGAGCTCGACGCTGCCATCGAACACCTGGTCCAGGCATCTTTGTTGCTGCCCTTCGCTGATGTCATAGGCCACGATGGACTTGGCGCCCAAACGTTTGAGCAGGGGGTATTCGCTCTTCATGTCGCCGCAGGCCAAGGTCAGTGCCTTGAGGTCCTTGCGACCGCCCAAAAG